>MDTG01100626.1_pt1 | contig 35361 bp, 26 predicted proteins | sample 811421 | NCBI WGS metagenome assembly MDTG01 (sample SAMN05326645, study PRJNA326480) | marine metagenome | isolation source: seawater | place: Pacific Ocean: South East | collected 2011
TCCAAAACTCTATGGGTCTTTTTTAACTCAAGAGCTTGGGTCATTACCGCTACAATATACGGCTGGCTTATAGTTTGCTTATGACCGATGGGTAGCGAGGCATTCTCATAGGCATGTGCATATAAATTATCAGGAATAAATCGTTCACGCGGAATAGTCTCTATGGCCGATAATATCTCTGGCTGCATAATAGCTTGAGCTCGCAAAGCCATGAGTAATTTTGCTTTTTGTGGCAGAAAGCTAGGCATAAGGGTTTGGCTCTTTCTGTTCACAGGACTGATGAACCCTTATCGGGTATATGGGACAACAAATCTGTTGCAGTCATATCCATTTTTAACGGCGTCAGCGTGACATACCCTTTTTCAAGCCACCATCTATCGGTATTTGGTGCCACCTCATCAAGCATTAGCATCGGGCCGATACGGTAACTGCCAGGCTTATCCCCCGGCAGAATTTCATCAGAGAATTTATGGCAATCCAAACTGGCCGAACGCATACCTTTAACCGGTCCTAGATGCGCTGGCGGGAAATTAATGTTTAGGACGGTACGCTCTGGCATATTTATTTTAATAGCGCTTTCCAAGACCTCTCTGCCAACTTGCTTTACTGGTGTAAAATCCACACTCCCCCCTGCAAGACGTTGTGATAGCGCAATGCCAGTTATGCCATTTATCGCCGCCTCTTTGGCGGCGCCAACTGTCCCAGAATAGTCAATATCATCCGCGACATTCATACCGTGATTAATGCCGGAAAGCACAAGGTCGGGTTTCTTGTCTCTAAATAGGAGATGCAATGCCAGCATGACACAATCTGCGGGGGTGCCTCCTACAGAGTAATGGTTCTCGTCGCGCTTGTTAAAATCAATATCACGGTGCAAACTTATCGACCGGCCAGTACCAGACTGATTAGCAACTGGCGCCACTATTGTTACATCATCTGATAAGGTACGCGCTAATGCTTCTAGTACGTGCAACCCCTCAGCATCAATACCGTCATCATTGGTGATCAGAATGCGCAAAAAAGCCTCTCCTACTGCGGTTATCTAAGCTAGTCACTTTTTAAGAGGATGCTACCAGACGGTCACATCCCATATAACTATGCAAGATTTCCGGTAATAAAACCGAGCCGTCTTCTTGTTGACCGTTTTCCAAAATAGCGAGCATGCACCGCCCAACTGCTAATGCCGAGCCGTTTAGAGTATGCAAATATTCGGTTTCTTTTTCTCCATTTTTGCGGGTGCGTGCGTTCATACGACGCGCTTGAAACGGACCGCAATTAGAACATGAAGAAATCTCACGATACATGCCTCTGCCTTGATCTTGGCCAGGTAACCAAACCTCAATATCTAGCGTTTGCTGAGCAGAAAAACCTGTATCGCCCGAACATAAGCGTAATACACGATAGGCAAGTCCAAGGCGTTGCAAAATCGTTTCCGCACATGCCGTCATTCTCTCTAATTCATTCTTGGAATCCTCTGGCGTCGTCATGGTAACCAGCTCAACTTTAGAAAATTGATGTTGCCGGATCAGCCCTCTTGTGTCGCGTCCAGCTGATCCGGCCTCGGCTCGAAAGCATGAGGTAAACGCTGTTAGACGCATGGGCAATGCATCGCGTGGTACAATTGTATCGGCTACCATATTTGTGAGCGGCACTTCGGCGGTTGGAATGAGCCATCTGTCATCTGTTGTATGAAATAAATCTTCGGCAAATTTTGGAAGCTGGCCCGTCCCCGTCATGGTTTTGGTGCGGACTAGAGCGGGAGGCAGTGTCTCCAGATAGCCATGTTCGTTAATATGCACGTCTAGCATAAACGCACCCAAGGCTCGCTCTAGCCGAGCCAGCTGACCTTGCAAAACAACAAATCGTGCACCAGATAATTTTGCACCCGCGGCAAAATCCATTTGCCCAAGTCCTTCACCGATATCAACATGATCTCGCGGTGTAAACGAAAAAACTGGTTTTTCACCTACACTACGCAACAACTCATTCTCTTCTTCATCAGCTCCATCTGGCACAATATCATCCAGAATATTTGGGATAGAGATTAGGTGGGTATTTATAGTTTGCGTTAGTTCGGCTTCTTGTATTTCCAGAGTGGGAATATCTTCTTTCAACCTTGAGACTTCTACCAGTAGAGCTTCTGCATCTTCGCCAGCGGCTTTTTTTTGGCCAATTTCTCGGCTGATTTCATTGCGGCGAGATAATTTTTCCTGAAGATTTGTTTGCACCTTGCGCCTATTTTTATCTAAGGCAACAATTTGCGCAGCAACCGGATCTAGACCACGACGCTGTGCTGCCCTATCAAACTTTTCTGGATTTTCACGAATAGCTTTTATGTCATGCATAGGCGCTAGCTCTCCCAATTTCTCTTAAAAAAATAATCTTAGACTTTATGTTAGGTCAGCTTAAATTACGTTCATCATCGTCAGCAGTGTCGTTAACGACCTTGCGTTTTTTCTGTATCATACGCGCACCGAAAATAGATATCTCATATAACAGGATTACTGGAACAGCCAGAAGGACCTGCGAAATAACATCAGGCGGGGTCAAAATAGCAGCAGCAACAAAGGCTAGCAAAATGGCATATTTACGTTTTTCGGCTAAACCTTCTGCTGTCATTAGCCCGGCTTTCACCATCAATAGCAATAATACCGGTAGCTCAAAAGATACCCCAAAAGCGAACATTAATCGCATTACAAGACTTAGATATTCTGAAATCCGGGGCTCAACTTCAATTGCTAGCGCACCATCTGCACCTTGCATCTCAAATGACAGGAAAAAACCCCAGGCTAATGGTATGACCAGATAATAAACCATCAAAGCGCCCATCACAAACAACACGGGTGTTGCGAGCAAGAAAGGGTAAATCGCCTTGCGTTCATTTTTGTATAAACCCGGCGCAACAAATCGCCAAACTTGCAACAATATAATGGGAAAAGTAATACAGATGGAAACAAAAAATGCCACTTTAACTTGAGTGAAAAACCCCTCATGCAATCCAGTAAATATCATTCGGCTAACCTCTTCACGCGCCGCAAGCGGCGCTTGCAACCAATAATAGGTAAGGTCAGCAAGATTTGCGCTACCAGAACCATATGGGCGGATAAAACAGCCAAGGAAAATCACAACAAAGGCAATAAATACAATACCAATACGATTTCGGAGTTCGGTTAGATGATCTAACAGGCTCATAGAACCTTCACTTTGGTCTACACCATCAGCCATTATACACCACCCTGCCCTTTACGAGATTTAGTTGGTTTTTTAACTTGTTTATTGAGTGTTTTTTGGGCTGTTTTTTGTTCCATTTTATGCACCGCTTGTTTGATCTTTGTTTGGGTTTTAGCCATTGACTTACCCTTCGGTGCTGTAGCCTCTTTTTGGCCTGCTTTTTGAACCTCTCTTACCTCCTTCTTTAGAACGGCGACATCCAAATCATCTTTCATTTTATTAAGCTCGGACGTCACTTCTTTATCATCAACGATGCGCGCCATATCCTCCAAATTACCGGATTTGAGGTCGGCAACCATAGATTTTACGTCGCTAAGATTATTATCAGCGGCTACATCTTCTAAGGAGCGGGAAAATTCGCTGGCCATCTGCCGAGCCTGACGTGTAAATTTTGTAAAACCACGGAGAACTTTTGGCAAATCTTTGGGGCCAACAACCAATACCAGGACGAAGGCGACCATAACGAATTCTTGCCAACCAAAATCAAACATTTTGTCTCCAAAAATCTAGCCATCATACTAACGGAAGAAAAACCCAAGCGCCCCGCCAACACAGAAGGTAGAAAAGAAAGATAGCCTTGTTAGCTGAAATCGGGCGTAAGCTGAAATTAGACCAAGGCAAGCATTCAGCATTTAAGCCTTTTTCTTCGTAGCCTTTTTAGGTGACTTTGTTTTCTTTGTAGTAGCTTTTGTTGTTTTCTTTTTAGCTGCAACTTTTTTGGCTACTTTCTTAGCCACTTTTTTAGCAACAGGCTTTTCAATTGCTTCTACCTCTGCCTCTTCTTCAGCTTCATCTGGTTTCACACCCTCCTTAAAACTACGCAAACCTTTACCGAAATCACCCATAATGCCGGAAATTTTACCCGGACGTGCAAACAAAATCAGTACAACGGCAAGGACAATAACCCAGTGCCAAATGCTAGTGAAACCCATATCAATCCCCTTACGATCAAGTTGGCCTGGGCAAAGCAAAGGTTGCGCCGCCAGATACCATTGTTATTTTAAAGCTACGGTAATATAAACATGCCGATTTAATGCAGCAACAGCTAGCTTTCGTTTTTAAATATTTTTTCCGTCAGGGAATACAAAAGCCTGAGACGGGTCGATACTTATATGGACACGCGCACCCTCAGCGAAGGAATTTAAACCCGGGATACGAGCATGCAGATGCAGTTCTTCACTTTTCTCTGTTTTTGGAACCGATAGGTGTAATAAAGAACTCCGGCCCAAAAGATGGGCCTCTTGCACAATTGCCTCTACGCCTTCCGCTTTTCCGCCTGTAATATTCATTGATACCTGCAAGCCTTCATGGCGGATAACAATAACTGCGTCCTCGCCTTCTCCAACATTATCACAAGGTAGCGTTCCGAAAAGACTAAAAACTTCGCCTTTTTTGCCAATCGCGGGCACCCTATTTACCTCGCCGAAAAACTCAGCAACAAAGGCACTTTTAGGGCGGCAGTATAAATCAATGGGCCGCCCCTGTTGTATCATATGTCCTTCTCTTAAGACAATAATCCTATCTGACATAAACATCGCTTCTTCTGCATCATGTGTAACCATCAAAGCTGCTGTTTCAGACAAACGCAGAGCATGTAACATCTGGTCACGCACACGCTCGCGCAAGCGACTATCCAGTCCGGAATAAGGCTCATCTAGTAAAATAAGTTTTGGAGATGGTGCTAACGCGCGCGCTAAAGCTACACGCTGTTGCTGTCCGCCAGAGAGCTCATGCGGATATTTTTCTGCGCAGTCTAATAAATCCATATCCGCAAGCAAACTAGTGGCCCGTTCAATATCTGCCTTATTGCTCGAATGCAAACCAAACATTACATTTTTGAGTATGGTCATATGAGGAAACAGGGCATAAGACTGAAAAACCAAACCCATTTGGCGTTGTTCAGGAGGCAAAACTCCGGATTTAGAAGAAAGCACATTATTGCCTTGAATTATCTGGCCGCTATCAGGCGTTTCAAAACCAGCCGCCAGACGAAGCAAGGTTGTTTTACCGCAACCTGACGGCCCCAGAAGGGAGACAACCTCTCCTTCTCCGACCTCAAAACTGATATCGGTAACCGATGCCTTAGAGCCATAATGATGGCTGACATTTTCAAATTCTATGGTCACGCGTTTCCTATCACTCTCAATTGTTATAAGAAGCAGTTGCTATACCTACTCACTCTCATCAAAAAAATCTATTTCTTCACTTATAATACCATCTTCTAATTCATCCTCGCCCGGCACGGCTTCGTCATTTCCAGAATTACCAGAACCTCTATTAATTTCCCCTAAACCGCCAATTACCTGCCCCTTGCGCAACAGACCCGCAGACTTTAGGTCTTCTAGACCAGGCAAATCAGAAATAGAAGTTATCCCAAAATGGTCTAGAAACGCAGTGCTGGTCCCCCATGTAAGGGGGCGTCCAGGGGTGCGGCGCCTACCTCTCGGACGTATCCATTCTAATTCGAGCAGAATATCTATTGTGCCGCGTGATAAGCTTATCCCCCTTATTTCTTCTATTTCAGAGCGCGTGATTGGTTGGTGATAGGCAATAATTGCTAACACTTCCAGTGCCACTCTGGATAACTGTTTTTGTACCGGACGCTCGATGCTTAAGTGGGCCGCAACATCTGCTCTTGTTCGAAAAGCCAGAGACTGGTCGATTACCTTAAATTCTACACCCGAAAAATCGCCATATCTTTTTGAAATTGATTCAATTATTTCAGATATTTCAGATTCTTCATTGATGTAGGGAGATAACTTTTTAAAAGGGACAGGTTCAGAGGATGCAAAGACTAAAGCTTCAATAATTCGAACGCGTTCAGAAAAACTTAAGCTAGCATCAACTGGCGTGTTATTAGACGTCTCTTTTGGGGTATCTGAGATTGGCTCTTTTGTCGGTACACTGCTCATCCAGCCTGCTCCTTCATACGAAGATAAAGTGGCGTATATTTACCAGATTGCCGCAAGGTAATTTGACCATCCTTTGCAAGCTCAAGACTGGCTACAAAATGGGACGCCATTGCTGAGCGCCTATCAAGCGGGTCTTTTAACTCTGTTGGCAAAAATTTTTCTAAATTTGTCCAGCCTGGGGTTTTTGGCAATAATCTTGTCAAACGAACGGCAGCTTCCTGCACGGAATAGAGACGGGTGGCCGCAATGGTAAGCATTTGCGCTTCTTCCGCTGAACTAATCTCGCCATAAGCTTGGATAAGGTCGTATAGACGAGCCTGCCAGACAATTGAAAAACGTCCTTCAAAAGTTTCTGGTCGGCCACGTGCCAAGCGATTCCGACCTAGCAAAGGCAAATCAGAAAGGCGTTTTGCAGCTGACTGCATCGCCTCTAACCTCACCAGCTGAAAGCGAAGCGCATCTGTCATATCCAAAACATCTTCAGCATGGTCTGGTTCCGGGTCTGGCAATAGCAACCGTGACTTCAAAAAGGCTAGCCATGCTGCCATGACCAAATAATCTGCGGCAACTTCCAGATTCAGCTTTCTAGCAGAAGCAATATAAGCAAGATATTGTTCTGCAAGTGGGAGGATAGCAATCCGACCTAGATCTACCTTTTGCTCGCGCGCGAGGTTTAGCAACAAATCTATCGGCCCCTCAAAGCCATCTAGATTGACAAACAAAGAGAGCTGTTCTGCTTCTCTATCTCTTATCTGTTCTTCCTGAAATTCAGCATTTTCTTCATTATCTGACATTATAGATAGCTCTATTGCTCCTTATTAGCTTTACGCAGGATACAATCTTGCCCTGCTTTTTTCAGCGCGTCACAAATTGCGGAAGCTTCAATGGCTGGAATCTGACCCGTCATTACCCGCCAGAATTGCCCGCCATCCGCCTTTGTGATTAGGTTTGCAGATAAAACATATCCCCTCAAACGAGTTTTATGTTTTTCAGACAATAAAGCTGCGGCGGTATCAGCCCGCTTTTGATTTTGAAAGGCCGCCAATTGTATCTCGCGCATGGGGGTGTCCAGATTAATTGGTTTTTTTTCCTTAGCTAGCTTCTTTGGCATTAGATTTTCTGGTTTTGGGGTCGGTACAGGCTCAGTTATAATATCCGGCCCTGCTGTTTGCCTAGTCCTAGCCGCGCCACTATCTGAATTAACATTTACTTCATCTACGTCCATAAGCGGTGTAGCCAGCACAGTTTCTGTTTCAATAGAATTTGCGGGAATGGCAGTTTTAGTAGAAAGCCTAGTTAGATTGGTAGCGGCTTTTGCTTCTTCTGCTTCTTTTTTGCTCTCTAGCTGAATAGGCGGCGGCTCTGGCTGGTCATCATTCAGTTTGATAATCTCCGCCTCCTCGCCAGCATCCTTACCTTTATCCAGAAACGCCATAAAGCGGGAGTCTTGATGGGCGATTTTCTGTCCGCCCTCCTCGGATGGACGCACTTTATAAGGAGTGTCGTCACCCTGTATGTAAACCACACCGTTTTTAACGGTCAAAGGCGTCATAACCATAAAAACTGAAACTATACCTGCAACGATAAATAGGCCAGTAAGTCCCAAGAAGATAAATAAACGGCGCAATTTTAGAATTTGCAACATGAGTTCTACATCTCCTTCGGCGCATTAACACTCAACAAGCTGAGCCCTGCCTGAATGACGTTTACTGAAGCCTGCACATGGCTAATGCGTGCACATGTTAGATCTGCATCTGAGTCAACAATAAAACGAAGCGCGGGGTTTTCTCGTCCAGCTGTCCATAAACCATGGAAAGATGCTGCTAAATCTATCAGATAAAAGGCGATTTTATGCGGCTCATGGCTTATGGCAGCAGAGCGCACTAATTGTGGCCAACTAACAAGCTGTTTTATTAATTTAACCTCATGGCTATCTTGAAGCAGGCTGTAATCTGCATCTGACAACTTCGGAAGATTATCTTGGCGAAGCACCGAACACCCTCTGGCAAACGCATATTGAACATAGAAAACCGGGTTTTCACGGCTTTTTTCTGTGACTTTGGCATAATCAAATTCTAAAGTCTGGTCATTGCGACGGGTAAGCATGATAAAGCGCATTACATCCGCGCCCACGGCGTCCATCACATCACTAAGGGTTACAAAAGTACCAGCCCTTTTGGACATTTTTACAGGTTTTCCCTTATCCAGAAGTGTAACAAGCTGACATAATTTAACATCTAGTATATCTTTCTTACCCGAAATAGCTTCGGTTGCTGCTTTCATGCGTTTAACATATCCACCATGGTCAGCGCCCCAGACATTTATCATGGCGCCTTCTGTGCGCTGAAATTTATCATGGTGATAACAAACGTCAGAGGCAAAATAAGTCCAACTGCCGTCTGATTTCTGCAAGGGTCTGTCTATATCGTCGCCAAAGTCTGTCGCTCGGAAAAGTAGTTGTTCGCGGGCTTCCCAATCCTCTATCAATTGACCTTTTGGAGGCTCTAATACGCCGCGGTAGACTAGGCCCTCTTTTTGCAAGTTATCAATAGTATCTAACACTTTACCAGCGTCAACCAATCCACGCTCAGAGCTATAAACATCCATATCTATGCCCAATCCGGATAAGTCTTTTTTAATGCCTTCCATCATCATATCAATGGCAAAGCTACGCACAAGGGGCAGATATTCTTCTTCGCTTTGGTTAAGAAGGCTATCGCCAAATTTTATCTTTAGAGCCTCTCCAACCTCTTTCAGATAAATTCCCGGATATAGCCCTTCAGGAATTGTTATTCCTGTCTCCTCTAGAGCCTCGCGGTAACGTATAAAGGCTGAACGTGCTAATACATCAACCTGAGCACCTGCATCATTTATGTAATATTCACGACACACTTTATACCCAGACCATTCCAGAAGATTGGCAAGTGCGTCCCCAAAAATTGCCCCTCTAGCGTGGGCAGCATGCAAGGGACCGGTTGGATTTGCTGACACAAATTCTACATTAACACTCTTGTTTTTGCCCAAGTCATTGCGTCCATAGTTGCTACCAGCTTCTAGAATAGCCTTTAGTTCCTGAGCCCAGCGCCCCTCTGTTAGCCAAATATTTATAAAGCCCGGCCCGGCGATTTCTACTTCTGCAACATCCTCGCGCTGCGCCAGTTTTTTAGCAAAAAGCTCGGCTAATTCACGAGGTTTTATACCAGCCTGTTTGCTTAAGACCATTGCAACATTACAGGCTAAATCGCCATGCGCTTCTTCACGTGGCAATTCAACAACTACTTTACTGGTATCAATAGGCTCCGGGGATGGGATGATGCCAGCGGCAATCAACTCATCAAAAGCGGTTAGGATAAAGTATTGTAAATCACTGAAGATATTCATTTCAACTGAGAATTGGCCCGGTTTCAAAGATACGTTCATACTCTAATAGCGCATAGCGGTCTGTCATGGAAGCCAGATAGTCCGCAATTACACGAGCTTTATGTTTTTGATCCCCGTTTTCTGCTTCATTTTGCCAATCTGTAGGTAGTAAATTCACCTCTTCGGTAAAGCGTTGGAATAAGGCGGTAAGGATCTTTCTAGATTTGCTAGTCATCCGGTTCACCTTATAATGCCTCCAGCTATATTTCATCAGAAAATCTCGTAAGATTCGTAAATTAGCAGCGGCTTCAGAGCTGTGCATTATTAGGGGCATTCCAGCATGGCGAATATCGTCTGCCGATTGCGGGGCGGCATCTGCAATGCAGGCTTGGGAGCAATATAGTAAATCTTCTACAAAATAGCTGATCAAGCGGCGAGTTAATTCATGCGTTAAACGTCCCATTGGTAGCACGCCATATTCTGCATGTAATTGCTTGAGGATGACGCCTACCACAGGAAGCCCATCGATCTGATCTAATGTTAGTAATTCCGCCCTCAGCGCATCATCAAAATCGTGAGAAAGATAAGCAATATCATCTGAGAGGTTGGCTATTTGAGCCTCAGCAGTGGGATAAAGCGCCAGGTCTAGTCCCCATTTATCATCAAGGTCTTTTATCGTCTGACGTAAATGACTGTGGTCTGTCTTTTTTTCTAATAAAGGACCATTGTGTTTTAATACACCATCAATGGTCTCAAAAGTCAGGTTTAACCCATCAAAATTAGCGTAGCGGTGCTCTAGCATTGTTAGTACCCGCAAAGATTGCTCGTTATGGTCAAAGCCGCCAAAGTCCTGCATGGCGATGTTTAGCGCATCCTCACCTGCATGACCAAAGGGGGGGTGACCTAAATCATGCGCTAGCGCAACCGCCTCAGCTATATCCTCATTCAACCCTAATGCGCGTGCCATGGTTCTGGCGATTTGCGCAACTTCCAAAGAATGGGTTAATCGGGTACGAAAAAAGTCTCCTTCATGGTACAAAAATACTTGAGTTTTATGTTTGAGGCGGCGAAAGGCTACAGAATGAATTATTCGGTCGCGGTCCCGGTGAAATGGACTTCGCTCAAAGCCTGTCTCAGCTTGTATGTTCCTTCTTTCTTCCTTTAAAAGTCGGCCTTTATTGGAATTGAAACATCCATAAATCGCTAATTTTGGTGGCGTAGGTAAAGCTACCATAAAATCCTCATTAATGTAAGCAGGGCTTGATTTGTTAAAGCGCACCCCTCATATTTGAAATGTAGATGCGCATTATCGCGAACACTAAAAATATTAAGCGCTTGCTACATCTTATCAGGGTCTGGACAGATATGACAGAAATAAGCACAGTTATGACGAGCAAAAATTCTGCGCCCTTCTCACTAACGGTTGCGGCTGCAAGCCGGATTGCTATTCTTTTGAAAAGTGAAAAAAAGCCCTATTTCCGCATCCGCGTCGATGGCGGCGGCTGTTCTGGCTTTCAATATAAGTTTGATTTTGATTCTGAAAAACAGCCTGAGGACCTAGAGCTACGGCAGCATGGCGTGGCTGTATTGGTTGATGATATGTCGCTTAGTTTTTTAGGAGATTCGCAACTTGATTACGTAGAAGAATTGGTTGGCTCCTATTTTAAGGTTGAAAACCCTAATGCTACCGCTTCCTGCGGCTGCGGCTCTTCATTTTCCATCTAAAGGAAGAGTTTTATGCGCATTGTAAGCTGGAACGTTAATTCCCTAAAGGCACGGCTTGACCATGTTCTCAATTATTGCAGTTCCGGAGAGGCTCATTGCCTGATGCTACAAGAGTTAAAGCTAAGTGACGACAATTTTCCTCATCAAGCTTTTACAGATATCGGCTGGAATAGTGTCTGTCATGGCCAAAAAACATATAACGGCGTAGCTATCCTTTCACCTTTTGAAATTTCTGACGTTACGCGAGGCCTACCGCTTTTAATTCCAGAAGATGCGCAAGATCAGCAGGCCCGATATATTGAGGCGAGCGTTAATGGATTTCGTTTAGGTGCCATTTATCTGCCTAATGGTAACCCCTGTCCAGGTCCAAAATTTGACTATAAATTACAATGGATGGCGCGGCTAAATGCGCATGCTAAAACCCTGTTAGATTCGGAAATGCCAGTTATTCTTGCAGGAGATTATAATGTGATACCACAGGCGATAGATTGTTATGATACGACATCTTGGGAGGGCGATGCTCTTTGGAATTCAAAAAGTCGTGCCGCTTTTTTTGAACTCTCCAATCTCGGCTACACCGACGCTATTCGCGCTATCCACCCGGTTGGAGCGCAATATAGCTATTGGGACTATCAGGCAGGGGCTTGGCCACGTGATAATGGAATTCGCATTGATCATCTGATGCTTTCGCCAGAAGCTGCAGATAAGTTGATAAATGCCGGAGTAGATAAAATGCCACGAGCCTTGGAACGACCATCCGATCATACACCAGTCTGGGTTCAAGTAGTTGCATAAGATAAATGATAATTTGTAGATGCGCTCTAGCAATTCTCAGTTAAAAAGCCTTGTTAGACATCTAGCGATATCTGTTTATTGGTTTAAAATTTGATAATTCAACCTCTCTAGGCTCTCTTACCCAAAATTCTCGATTTGGATGCATGCCTGCACCAAGAACTGCAGATACAGCGGAGCAACGCATCCTATTTAGAAGACGCGTATCAGCCAAACCGACATTTGGATGAATTCCATTATTTTTTGAAACCTCCAAATCCCAATTTTCTTTTCTTTGAGCATAAATCTCTTGGTTTTCTAATTGAAGACAAGATATCTCGTTGGTATTCAAATTTACGGTAATATCATCATTTTCTTCTATCAGAGCAATAGGTCCTCCCGCTGCAGCTTCGGGGCCAACGTGGCCAATTACTAGACCTACGGATCCACCAGAAAAACGCCCATCTGTCATGAGAGCAACGACAATATTTTTTTCGCGGCAAATCGCGGTAATCCGTGATGTCGAATCTAACATTTCTGGCATACCGGGTGCGCCAAAAGGTCCCTCGTAGCGCACAATAATCATATCGTTATTTTTAATTGATTCTACATCATTATCCAAGGTATCTAAAAGCTGTTGTTCGCCGTTGAAGATACGCGCACGTCCATTAAATACATTATTTTCTAAACCAGCTTCCACTCCTGCAAGTTTCAAAACTGCACTAAAGTCAGGGGAGAGGTTACCACCTAATACTCGCAGACCGCCTGTTTCTTTATAAGGCTTCTCGACTGAATAAATAACTTCGCCGTCTGGTTTGGCAGGATTAAGACGAGTTATTTGTTCTTCGAGTGTTTCACCGGTACAAGTAAATGTTTTTCCGTTTATCAGACCTGCATCAAGTAATTCTTTGACAATAACTTGTATTCCACCTTTTGCATCAATATCGACCATAGAATAAGTACCAAATGGTCTCGCATTTACAACAACCGGAATAACCTTTTCTGACAAATAGTTGAATTCCTCGGGTGTCATAATATCAGATGAAAAGTTTCGATAACCGGCAGCTCTAGCAATTTCAGGAGCATGCAAAAGAACGTTTGTCGAGCCGCCAACTGACATCGCTACAATTAAAGCATTTCTAATCGAGTCACGCGTTACAATTTCTCTAGGGGTAATATTATTTCTTATTAATTCCCGCAGATACCCTACTAATTCATGAGGAAATTCGGAAATCCGTCGTTCGTCTTGAGACGCAGGAGAGACCATATGCAAGGGTTGCATTCCAACGACTCCAATAAAAGTCTGCATAGTGTTATAGGTGAACATGCCACCACAACTTCCAAAGCCTGGACATGCCTCAATTGCTATGCGTTTTTTCAATTCTCCATCATCACTGCCGGCTAGTTGATATGCGGTTATAAGGTCAATATTCTCACCAGTCACAGAATCCGTTCCTGGGCGAATTGAACCATCAGACATTATGATAGCCGGTCTGTTATGTTCCAATATAGCAGCTAACGTACCAACAGGCGGTTTATCACAAGCAACCACCGCGATGGTTCCCTCTAATCCCGAAGCGCTTAGATGTTCGGCCAAAGAATCATTGGTAACTTCACGACCAATAAGCGAATAACGCATTTCTTTTGTGCCGTTTCGGATACCATCAGATGTTGCAATGGTAAATTCTGGCTGAACTAGTCTAGCCGCAAGCTCTGACTTTGAGTGCCCAATATTTTGTTTTAAAATATTGTGGATTACTTCAACTTTTGGCAACACGCCTATATAGCATTGGGAATCACCCTTATTACCCACAACTCCAACAGAGGGTTCATGTATAAGTTCTAAGTCAGTCCCCAACTCCCTTGCAACACCGTACGTCTGAGAATTACGTCCAGGATTTTTGTCTATCAAAACCGTTTTAGAATTTTTCATTTATTGCCTCGACTAACATTTTCGTTACCGATAAAATTATCTTCGATATAAATTCAGTCATTAAACACTCTTCAATAGCGTGTAAAATTTCAAATTTCCTCTATTATGCGTTGGAAGGCATTTTGTAAACCTTCAAGTCTGCTCTGCTCCTCTTCTAATCGGCGACGGTTTTCCTGCACCACCGATACTGGAGCTTTAGCAAGAAAACCTTCATTAGCGAGCTTCAAGGCAATTTTTTTTACCTCATCCTTGCTCGCATTAATTTCTTTTTCCAACCTTGCTTTTTCTGCTGGAAAGTCAAGTATCCCAGCCAAGGGCAGGCCTATATCTATACCATGAAGACTAGTTCGCGCTGTCCCCTTTTTAAAAGTTCCTTCTTTGTTAATCTCAATGTCCGATACTCTTGCCAGACGGCAAATGGCACTATGCATTGAAGTAATCACCGTTTTTTGGAGTTCGTCCACGCCTTTGATAATAAGGATAGGGGTTGCCTTTAGTGGTATATTCATTTCCGCCCGTATCATTCTAATTTCACTAATTATATCGATTACATAATGTAAGTTAGTTTGACTATCTGCCGATATTGTTTTAGCTGGCCATTCTAACCCGGCAAGCATAGTTTTATGACCAAATAATTTGGCATTAAGCTCTTCTGTGATAAAGGGCATGAAGGGGTTCATTAGACGCAAAAGCTGAGCAAAAACAAAACTTGCCACCTCACGTGTTTCTTGAGACTCTTTTAAAACTGGCTTTATGAATTCAATATACCAGTCGCAATATCTGTCCCAAACAAAATGATAAATTGCATCCGCAGCTTCATTAAATCGGTAGTTATTAACCGCTTCTTCTGTTTTACCAATAGCGACATTTAGTTCATCTAAAATCCAACGATTAACCGGCTTAGAGATTTTATCTGGGCACGATAGCGGATCAACATTTTCACTAACACATTCATTGATTTCAAGAAAGCGTGCGGCATTCCAGAATTTGGTAGTAAAGTTACGGTAAGATTCTATACGCGTCTCAGATAATTTTAGGTCCCTTCCCTGTGCCGCCATTGCAACTAACGTAAAACGCAAGGCATCCGCGCCATATTTTTTGGTTAAATCAAGTGGGTCAAGAACATTGCCTTTAGATTTAGACATCTTCTGACCAAATTCGTCACGCACCAGCGCATGTATATAAACTTCTTTAAACGGAACATTACCATCCATAAAATACGTGCCCATCATCATCATTCGGGCAACCCAAAAGAAAATGATATCAAAACCAGTTACCAGGACATTGCCGGGATAATAACGCTTTAATTCTACTGTATTTTCCGGCCAGCCAAGAGTTGAGAACGGCCACAAAGCTGACGAAAACCAGGTATCGAGCACATCTTGATCTTGTTCTAAAGTGACGGTTTTGCCATAATGAGAATTAGCCATTTCTTGCGCTTCTACCTCGCTTTCTTCAACAAAGATAGTGCCATCAGGCCCATACCAAACCGGTACACGGTGTCCCCACCAAAGTTGGCGTGAAATACACCAAGGCTGAATATTTTCCATCCAATCAAAATAGGTTTTCTCCCAGCGTTTTGGAACGAAACGAGTACGGCCATCACGCACCGCTTTTATTGCTGGCTGTGCTAGCTCAGCTGCGTTCACATACCATTGATCCATCAACCAAGGCTCAATCGGCACACCAGAGCGATCACCATGCGGAACCGAATGCATGTTTTCTTCTATCTTGCCAAGTGCGCCCTGCTCTTCCAGTTCTATTAATAATTTTTCTCGCGCCTCAAACCGGTCCATTCCCTGATAAGCTTGCGGCACATTTTTATTTAGAGCCGCATGCTGATCAAAAATGTTTAGCAGATCAAGGTTATGGCGCTTGCCAACCTCAAAATCATTGAAATCATGGGCAGGTGTAATCTTTACAGCGCCAGTCCCCTTTTCTATATCGGAATAGCTATCCGCAATAACAGGTATTTCACGCCCAAGAATAGGAAGAACAACATTTTTTCCAACAAGATGTGCGTATCGTTCATCATCAGGATGAACTGCTACCGCCATATCGCCAAACATTGTCTCAGGACGCGTTGTAGCTACTGTTATTGCTTCATCACTATCCGCAAGCGGATAATGCAATTGCCACATGCGCCCTTGAACTTCACGTTGCTCAACCTCTAAATCCGAAATAGCAGTTAGCAATTTTGGATCCCAATTAACCAATCTTTTGTCGCGGTAGATCAGCCCATCTTTATGCAATCGTACAAATACTTTGCGCACCGCTTTTGACAAGCCTTCATCCATGGTAAAGCGGCTGCGCTCCCAATCTGCACTAACGCCAATATGCTTTTGCTGATGTAGGATGGTGCCGCCAGATTCAAGCTTCCATTCCCACACTTTTTCAATAAACGCCTCACGCCCCAAATTTCGACGGAAAATTTTCTTTTCTGCTAACTGTCGTTCAACAACCATTTGCGTTGCAATACCAGCATGGTCCATACCAGGTTGCCACAACGCATCAAATCCACGCATCCTGTGATAGCGAATAAGCACATCTTGCAGGGTAAAAGTAAGCGCATGCCCCATATGGAGCGATCCCGTCACATTAGGTGGCGGCATCATAATCGTATATGGCACTTTCTTAGAGCTAGGATCACACGCAAAAACGCCACTTGCTTCACTTTTTTCGTACCAGCGGCGTTCACTTAATTTTGGATCAAAGTTTTTTTCAATCATGGTTCCTGACAGGCAATAAATAGCGGTCTAATGACTACCCGCTATCTTTAGTCATAGTGCGAGTAACTCTAGATGCATTCCTAGCGTCTGGTCGGTCTGAAAGCAAGGAATCTTCGACAATCTGGTCAATATTTTGTTCAATCCAGACTGAGATCTGCTTTTTGATTTCCTGTTTGATAAATAGATTTAGCTCTTCTAAGTCCTCGTTCGTTAATAGGGCACGAATATTTTTCCCGCCAGTTGTGGTTTGTAAAAAATCTTCTGCTGTCTGACCATTTGTTTTTTTGGTGACCTCTTTTTGGAATAGCTTGTAGCTAGATTCTTTTTCTGAGTTTTGGATATGGTTTTGAACAGGTCTTCGTGAGGCTTGCTGACTAGAATTTTGGGTTGATCTGGCTATTGTTTTATCTAGATAGGGTGCAAGCAGGTTATCAATCTCTGAGCGAATATCGCGTGAATTTTCAGCAGAGCTTGCCTCAAGATAGGGGGTTTTGCGTCTATCATCGGACGTTTCTAATTTAGAATGAGGGGTTGTCCTATGCCGCGACACCGCCTGCGGCTCATTTTCAACCACGTCTCGTATCAGCTTTGTAAGCTTAGAGTCAAAATCATCTTCATCATGCATAGCTTCACTACCCTTTTTCTCAGAAACAAAAGGATTGTAGAAACTATTTTCATCTTTATCAGCGCGACTACTAAACGCAGTCTTTAATTTCACCACATCGTTATTATTCACACGCGTTGAGCCTATTTTTTGGCTTTCAGCATCAGTCGCCAATGCATGCAACCCTTCAATAGATTCTAAAAGGGTTGTTATATTTTTATGATTTCTATCATGCATCATCTTGTTTCCTGCTTTAAATATAATTGAAAAAGCAGAAAAAGATGAAACGTTATTCCTCTCTGCTCTCAAACGGTACCGGAATAATAAAAGGATAACGACTAGCAGGGTCATTAATTGAATCAACAGTAGGCAAGATATCTTCTGGTAAAAACATCTCAACCGAAAGCTGGCCTGTTGCTTGTAACAGGCGGTAGCCATTTAGCAGGATTGCCTCTTGAGTTTGGACCAAATTTAATTCTGCATCAGACAGAAGTTGTTCAGAATCTAGCTGATCAAGAAATGTTTTCAATCCATATTCAACTTCATTTGCCGTTCCACTAGCGACCAAACGTGCTGCTCGTATTTCTGCCTCTACAGAACCTAGCTGGCCCCTTGCAGCTTGATAATCGCGGTATGCTCTGCGTGCCGCAAGACCAATAGCTCGCCTCGTTTCGGAAAGCCGCGCCCGCGTCTGGCTAAGTCCAGCAATAGCGCGCCTATCAGCAGCACGAGAACCTTCTGTTACAAGAAAAGGTACAGTAAATTCGAGCTTTGTTGTAATCTCCGCCTTATCCATTGATGTACCCCTTTGGTCATTCTGTATAGCCGATAAACTGAGATTGACCTTTGGAAACAAGCTGGTTTCAAGTATTTTTAACTCCATAACAGCCTGTTTTTCTTGGGCAATACCAATAAGTACAGACGGATGTTCGCGGATAGCCATTTGTTCTGCGACTTGAATAGATCCTGGCAGTGTAACCTTATCCAAATTTAATGGCATTAGCCTAAAGTCACCTATGCTTTCTGGAGAATTGTTGGTCAGAGAATTATAAGTTTCTTGCGCAGAAATAAGTTCTGCTTCTGCAATAATTTGCTCTGAAACCGCGCGAGCGAGCCGTGCTTCTGCCTCTGCCAATCTCGTTGGCGTAGAAGTGCCTGCATCAAGTTTAATGTTCTCAGCTTTAGTTTGCGCATCTAAACGATCTGTATTTGCCGTGCGAATATCAAAGGCTTTTTGCGCCGTTATGACCTTTAAATGCGCGCTAATAATATCTAAAATAACCTGCTGTTCTGCTTCAGTATAAGATGCACGTGCCCTGTCCATGCCATACCGTGCGGCCTCAATTCTGCTATCTGCCTCACCAAAATCATATATCTGCTTTTTAAAGGTGACAGACCCAACGCGTTTATTACTAGACTTAAACCCACCAGCGGTATCTTTAGCATCTGTTTGCAGGTGTGAACCACTAAGGGCAAAATTGCCAGTCAAATTATTTTTAGCATTGCTGGTTGAAATGGCTTGCCGGGCCAGGACAAAGGCCTGGCGCTCGGCTTCCAAAATCTGACTAGCCATCAAGCCAGTGCGCAAGCTATCTTCGGCACTAATTTTCTTGGAATACTGGGTGTTTTGAGCTGATGCGTCTGTTACCAAAGCATTAACCGCAAAACAGGTGGGTATTAAAATAAGTACGCTCACATATTTTTTCAAAACCCTGTTTAGGCAGGCGTTAAAAGTTACCATAGGCACTGAAATCCAATTCTAAATAAAATATGTCTGCAATATAGACGAAATAACAAACCTCTCCAAGTGACAATGCTACAGGGTGCTTTATCTCTACTTCAAAAAGAGAATCTTGGTTTTGCTTTAAATTCATCTAATAACGGAACTTGCGCGGTAAATAGTGGAGTTTTTGAAACCGCATCGCCAGTTTTATGCCAGACACAAGCCTCTCCCACCTGAGCATTTTCTGGACGCCAAATAGCGGCTAGCCGCCCACCATCTGTGAGCTGAGCTAATAAACTCTGGGGCATTTGCTCTACAGCACCTTCTATTATTATAGAATCATAAGGTGCCTCTGATACGAAGCCATCTTGCAATCTTGCTTTGATGATAGCAACATTGCCGACATCAAGCTCCGCGACCAACTGCTGAGCTTTCTCAACCATTTGCGCGCGGGTTTCAATAGCAATAACTGATTCAACAAGCGATGAAAGCAAGGCTGCTGTATAGCCCGTGCCGGCGCCTACAAGCATGACAGATTGGCTAGATTTAAGCTCTAGAGCCTGAATTATTCTTGCCATTACCATCGCTTCCAGAATGAAACGCCCACCGTTGAGGTGAATATCTTCATCGATATATGCTAGGTTCTGCATATTCTTGGCAACAAAGCGTTCGCGCGGCACACTAAGAAAGGCAGCAATGACGCGGTCGTCAATCACTTTGTTCGGCCTGATTTGACTATCAACCATTGCTTTGCGCAATGCTTCAAAATGCATATCATTCATGCCTTCGCCCCTTAAAGCTTCCTACTTCCAGTTTTTTTGTTTTATAAGCGGAACAAACCTAACTTTCAACGCTGATTTAAATAAGAAACCGTAATCGCCTTCCATTACCTAAAAAAGTGATGTCTTATTCCACCTCAAAGTGGGAGCTAATCACTTTTTTGACGCGTGTTTGTTGACCTTCTTAAGCGTTTGACGTAAATCCATGCTTCAACTCGTTATCGAGGCCCGGTGGCAGAGTGGTTATGCAGCGGTTTGCAAAACCGTCTACATCGGTTCAATTCCGGTCCGGGCCTCCATTTATTCAAAAAATCATCTTTTTGTTTTCCTTTTCCTACAATTATGAGCTGTTTATATTTTGACTGATATTCCTCTTATCTCTTCAAAGCGTGCTCGTATTGCAGGAATATTTGATGCAAGCGGCATTCCGGGTATAGCCCTTGGTAGCACAATGATGGGCTTTGCCGTCATTGCTAGAGAAGCTGGTTTTGATTTCTGGATGACTTTTTTTACCTCCCTTAGTGTTTGGGGTATGCCCGGTCAGGTGGCATTTGTTAGTCTCTATGCCACGGGCGCTTCCCTTTTTTTGATGTTTGTTGCTGTGGCACTAGCCAACATGCGGATGATGCTGATGGTCATCTCCGGCGCAGATATTTTGCGCCTTCGTGAAGCTGGCTTACCGCTATGGAAACGGGTATTAATGATGCATTTGCTGGCGATTACAAGCTGGGCACAAATCAGCTATCGGCAGAAAAACTATAATCCAGCAAATTTGCGCGTTTATTATTTGTCCTTTTCGCTTACCATCTTTGCGTTTGGCATGGCTGGTACCACTATTGGTTATTTTTTGAATGATGTTATGCCACCCGAATTGTTACGGCTGGTAATCTTCATTACGCCCATTTATATCCTGCTATTATTAATGAATGCCCAACAATCTGCAAACCGCCTAGCCGCGGTTTTGGGTGGCGGGGCTTGCCCGTTTTTATATGCAATCGTTGCGGATTGGGCAATTTTGTTTGCTGGTTTTCTTGGCGGCACGGGTACAATTGCATACTACCAATTAAAAGCATATTTCGAGGGTAAGGGCTGATTAGATGGCTGAATACACCTTATTTGAAACTTGGCTGACAATATTTCTAGCCGCTTTTGCGACCTTTAGTTGGCGTTTTTCCGGCCTTATACTCTCAGATTATATTCGTCCAGATAGTTTATTGATGAAATGGATAAATGCAGTTGCCCATGCCATGGTCGCCGCAGTATTGATGCGCATTCTTGTTTTTCCTACTGGTATCCTGGCGACCACCCCATTAGATTATCGTCTTGCTAGTTTGGCTATTGGCCTTTTATTTATGTTACTGACGCGGAAATTATGGGCGGCTATTTTGGGCGCGATGTCTGCCTTTGCAGTTTTGGTAACCTATTTTTAAAGAGTAAGATTTTGTTTAAAGAATATTCGTAATAAGCGCTTCTGATATTGCATGGCGTCCATCTTTGTCAGCATTTATTGCACGCGTGGCCAGAACCTCTATAATTGTAAAGTTAGAATACATATCGTTTAATTCAGGAACGTAGGCATTGGAAGCCAGAAAGCGAACGCCTCGCTTATCCATATCACGAACTAGTTCTGCTAATTTTTGTTGTTCAGTATGCCCAAACCCCTTCTGATTATAACTGGTAAAATAGCTAGTCTTATTCAGAGGTATGTAAGGCGGATCAAGATAAATAAAATCTCCCTCATTTGTTTGAGGCAACAGCACATCAAAGCTGGAACAGCTAATCTTCGCCTCCTGCAAAGCTTGAGAACAGCTGTAAATGGTATCTGCGTCGGCGATGGCCGGGTTTTTGTATCGCCCGAAAGGCACATTAAATTGACCTTTAGCATTAACGCGGTAGAGACCATTAAAGGCTGTTCTGTTCAGGTAAATAAAGCGGCTAGCTCTTTGAACAGGCGTCAGGCTAGAAAGGCCCCCTACCTGCCTATCCAAACTACGTATGGATAAAAAATAGTCCTTGCTATGAATATGGGTATGCAAATCAGCCAGCAACGCATCTGGCCTGTCTCTAACAATCTTATACGCATTTACTAATTCTTGATTAATATCGTTAAGCCATACTGGTATACGGCCATCTTGTAAGCGCTTAGAGAGACTAAAAAATACGGCACCGCCGCCTGTAAATGGTTCGATATAGCGCGTAAATGCTATGGGAACCAAGGGGGTAATTTTTGCAAGAAGCTGACGTTTGCCGCCAGCCCATTTAAGGAATGGTTTTACACTCATGACCTACTCTTAACCAACGTTGATGATAAGGGCAATCTAGGACATATTTTTCTAGTTGACCTTTTTTGCAAATAAGCGCGTTCTTGTACCTATAGTCTCTGGAGTTTTAAGGCCCTTAGCTTTTTACTTTTTTTATAGTCGGCGCTCATGAAAACTTTGCTGTCCATCTCAGCACTTTTATTTACTATCATGTTTATGCAGATGGGAACGACGGCACTTGGACCGCTTGATACACTATCCGCTGTAAAAATTGGCTTCTCAAATACAGAAATTGGGATTATCGGCGGCACCCATTTTCTAGGATTTTTGGTTGGATGTTTATTATCACCTTTGCTGGTGAAACGGGTTGGTCATGCAAGGGCTTATTGTGTGACCGCAGCTCTATCCATTATTGCTATATTACTGCATCCTATACTGCCCTATTTTTGGGCATGGTGTTCATTTAGAGTGATAACGGGTATGGCTATAGCAACCAGCTATACATCGGTTGAAAGCTGGCTAAATGCCAAACTTACCAACAAAAACAGAGCTCGATATTATGGTGTGTATAGAATAATCGATATGATGGGCGCCCTCATGGCTCAAGCTATGATTAGTTTTTTAATACCCGCTTATTTTTTATCTTACAGCTTGTTAGCGATCTTAATCTGTCTTTCCCTTATACCGCTGGGGCTAACCAAAACTGTGCAGCCAGCCATGCCCGAAACCCAGAAAATAGACGTGCTGTTTGCGTTTCGAATATCCCCTTTAGCCGCATTGGGTGTGCTAGTTGTTGGAGCAACTGGGTCAGCTTTACGGATGATAGGCCCCCTATTTGCGTACGAGTTAAACTTCACTCCAACACAAATTGCTATTTTTCTAAGCTTGCCGCTCGTTGCTGGCATGCTTATTCAATTACCGATAGGCTATATGGCCGAACGTGCCACACCGCGCCTTCTAATCGGCGCATTAAGCGGCATAACTATTATAATCTCTGCAGCCTTTAGACTTTTTGAAATGGATGAGGTTCTTGGAATAAAGGTTATCTTCATTTTGGTATTTGTTTTCGGGCTGACAACAATGCCCCTTTATTCTTTATCCGCTATCCATGCGAACAATCAAACCGATGAGCAGGATATGACAACGCTTAGCGCCTCCCTTATTTTCTTGTTTGGCATAGGTGCGATTATCTCGCCGGTTATCGCTAGTTATGTGATCGAGCATTTTGGACCTTTATCCATGTTCATATATTTCGCGTTTATGCATTTATTGTTGCTAACCTATACAGCATATCGCGCCTTAATCCGGCCGCTGGATGTTCCCCTTCGTCCTTATATTTACATTCCACGTACCTCGTTATTTATTGCCAAAACGATAAAAAACTTAAGGCGTCGTCCACACTAGACCCCAACTACGTAATAATTTTGTAAATATTATAAAAACCCCTATAAATATTGCTGATAAAAGAGATGGCTGGAGTTTAGCCGTAAAAATACAAAACATCTTGAGTAACAGAGAGAATACAAATTATGTCCCGCCATATGGCCCATCTGTTAATGCTAATTGCAGCGCTCATCTGGGGGACAACCTTTATTGCTCAAACCACGGGCATGAAAACAATTGGCCCTTTTGGCTTTACAGGTGCACGGTACTTGATAGGTGCGCTTACAGTGCTGCCATTTGCTTTATACGAATGTCAAAAATGCTCACTTTGGAAGGAGATGCGAAATGACAATTTGCTTCTGCTGCAGGCCCTCGGACTTGGAGTAATGATGTTTGGCGGTATTAGCCTGCAACAGACAGCTCTTCAATATACGCTTGTTGCAAACGCAGCATTTCTCACCACTTTATATGTGCCTGCTGTGCCATTGCTTATTTGGTTGATTTACCGAAGTAAAATTACCCGCCAAATTTGGCTAGCTTTAGCACTCTGCACAGGTGGCTCTTGGTTGTTGTCTGGCTCAACTAACTTGCTCGGCCAGTGGGGAGATTTACTGGTAACAATCGGGGCATTATTTTGGGCAGGACATATTGTTTTAATCGGATTGGTTACCAAAAAAATAAAAGCTCCTTTTCAATTTGCCTTTCTGCAATCCATCTTATGTGTTGTGTTAGCTATCCCGCCCATCCTTTTATTTGAAGACCCGCTATGGACAGATTTTTTGCCAGTTTTACCAGAGTTGGTGTATGCTGGATTGTTTTCAGTTGGGATTGCCTATACATTACAACTTGTTGCTCAAGGATATGCAAACACCACAGTAGCAGCTTTTATCTTGTCGCTTGAATCCGTATTTGCCGCAATTTCAGGATGGTTGTTCCTATCTCAAACACTTACTATCCCAGCAATTACAGGGTGCGTTTTGATCTTTATTGCTATCTTAATAGCCGATGTGTTGCCACCGCAATGGACTAAATTCTGGCAGAAACGCGGCGTTACATGAAACAAACGTCAGAAAATTTAATTGACCTCGTTTTAATCGGCGGCGGACACGCTCAAATTACCGTTTTGAAAGCCTTTGGTATGCATCCGTTTGAGGGGGTACGCCTAACGCTTGTTACAGATGTTTTGATGGCTCCCTATTCCGGAATGTTACCGGGGTATGTTGAAGGCCATCATAGCTTAGAAGATATGCATATCAATCTTTTAAAACTTGCTCGATTTGCTGGAGCGAGGCTAATCAAGCGGACAGTTTTAGACATCGATTTTCAGAAACAAAACATTATCTTATGCGGTGGTTTGAAACTACATTATGATGTTTTGTCACTCAATAACGGAGCTGTCCCTGCGCTTGAATCCATCAAAGGCAGCGCTTTAAATGGAATATCGGTTAAGCCGATTTCCCATTTTATAGAAAAGATGCCTGATACTTCTGAATTGCGCGGTGATTTTGGGGTAATCGGGGGCGGTGCGGCAGGGTGTGAGTTAGCTATATCGCTTAATTACCGCTACCAGCTAGGCAAAAATAATATTGGCATCCACTTGTTCAGTCGCTCCGAGCGCGTACTACCTAAAGCGCCAAAAAAAGCCTCCCTCCGCATGGAAAGTGCGCTTAGGCGCCATAATATCACAATCCATCACAGAGCAAATGTAAGAGAAATTACATCTGATACCGTAATTTTGGAAACAGGCGATAAAATCCCTGTTGCGCATGTTTTTGTAGTTACGACCGCGAGGCCTGCGAGTTGGATATCAAATCTAAAGTTAAGCCATTGTGAAAATGGGTATTTATCTGTGCGACCTACGCTACAGACAATCGAATATGATAATGTTTTTGCCGCAGGCGATGTTGCCACGATGGTTGGTGAACCCCGTGAAAAAGCTGGTTTATTTGCAGTGCGTGCTGGCCCCTATCTCGCTTTTAATTTACGAAGCTATATCGAACAAACCCCGCTGAAATCCTTTTCGCCTCAGATTCGATATCTAGCGCTTATTGGGTTAGGTGGAAAAAATGCTCTCGCTCTTCGAGGAAATTTTGTAGCACAAGGTTCTTTCTGGTGGCACTTAAAAAACTGGATTGACAGGCGGTTTATGCAGAAATTTAATAATTTGCCCGATATGGCAACACCGCCAACGGCTATTCCAGCCTACGCTAAGAAGCTAACAGATGAACCTGCAAAAGATGTGTTTGAATGCGCGGGGTGCGGAGCAAAAGCAGGCGCTAATATCTTAAAGGATGCAATAGCCGAAGCCTGCAATCTAGCAAGAGAAAAGGGTATTGATGAACGCTTTCTGCCACCTGCTGGTATTGCCAGCGACTATAGCATAATCCCTTTAGGTAAACACAACACCAAACCTACCCAACTTAGCCAATCTGTTGATTTCATCTCACAACATATCTCTGATAGCTATCTATTTGGCCGTATAGCTGTTTTACATGCCTTAAGTGATGTTTTTGTTGCAGGAGACAAGCCATTTGCCGCCCAAGCGCTGGTAACCTTGGAGCGGGCACGCCCTGAAATGCAAAAATCGGACCTAGCTTTGATGTTATCTGGTGCATTAGAAGAGCTCGCCGCGCATCATACACAACTGATTGGTGGTCATACAACCATAGGTAGCGAGGCAATGCTGGGGTTTGCGGTAACCGGGCTATCAAAGAGAGTCAAACCTTGCCCTTCTCTTCCAAAAACAGAAGAGGTGTTGCTGGTACTTACCAAACCGATAGGTATCGGTATCATACTAGCAGCCGAAATGCGCGGCATTTGCTCGTCCGATAGCTATGATGCAGCTCTCGCGGCAATGCTAGAGTCAAATGCACGTGCAGCTGATATCATCATAAGCAGTGCCCCATCTGCCTTAATGACAGATGTTACCGGTTTCGGGTTGGCACGCCATGGGCTAAATCTAGCACAACGCGCAGAGGCAACTGGGATTGAGTTGTGGCTAGATAGTTTGCCCTTGCTTGCAGGGGCAAAAGAGTTGGCTTCAAGCGGAATGCGCTCAAGCCTATTTAGCCATAATCGCCAAGATATAGCTGTTAAAGGCGGTGCAATGCTAGGCACAGAATATTCATCGGTTATGGAGCTTTTATTTGACCCGCAAACCTCAGGCGGCATTTTGGCTGCATTACAACAATCTAAAGCATATGAAATCTGTAGCAAATTACATAAAGCTGGCTATATTGAGGCAGAAATTATCGGCCGACTAAGCCAAAGTCAAAGCGGCATCACTGTTCTAAAGGAAGCACAAGAAGCAAAATGAGCGCGCCAATTATTATAACTAAGAAATGGCAACCAGAGGCTTACGATTTGGTTATAGATGTTAGGTCACCTATTGAATTTGTCCAGGATCACATTGTTGGCGCGGTAAATATGCCTGTATTGTCTGATATAGAGCGAGAGGAAGTAGGCATACTTCATAAACAAGTTTCTCCTTTTGCGGGGCGGAAGCGTGGTGCAGCTTTAGTATCGCAGAATATCGCGCAACATTTACAAACAGCCCTGCAAGATTACCCCGCCAATTTCTCGCCGCTGATTTATTGCTGGCGTGGGGGGCAGCGTTCACGTGCCTTTGCACATATTTTGAGCGAGGTAGGGTGGCGTTGTCACCTTTTAGAAGGGGGTTATAAAGCATATCGTAGTAATATATTAGAACGTCTAGGTCTGGGTTTTAATAGGCTTTCTCTTGTCATTATTGCTGGGCGTACAGGTTCAGCTAAAACCGATATTTTAGGCGAAATAAAAAAAAAGGGCGGCCAGGTTTTAGACCTTGAGGGGTTGGCACATCACCGCGGGTCCCTACTTGGGCGTTGGCCAGGTACCCCACAACCTACACAGCGGTTTTTTGAAAGCAGCCTGATAGATAAAGTTCGGCAGTTTGACTTATCAAAGCCTGTTTATGTGGAATCTGAAAGTTCCCGCATTGGTAATCTGCAAATTCCCTCACGCTTATGGCAAAAAATGAACTGCAGCGCCATGGTCACAATAGAAACCCCAGTAACGGAGCGGGCACATTACTTACTTGGTGTCTACAATCACCTGCTAAGTGATAAAACCGACGTTATTAAATTGATAAAAGGCATGCAACATCGTCATGGAAAAAAAATCACCGAAAACTGGCAGAATCTTTTTGATACTGAAGATTGGCTAGAGTTAGCAAAAGCGCTTCTAAATGACCATTATGACCCAGCCTATGACAACTCGGTTGGACGACATCAACGAGAGTTGTGCACAACTCTTTTTCAAGAAAACTGCCTACCTCAAACTATTGCTAAAACTGCAGATATAATCTTAACTATTTAGTCAGGATATACTTTTTAAAAAAAATAGTATGACACTTGTAAATATCTTCGCCAATCGCAAAGCTTTGTATTTAATTCTTAGAGTTCTGAATGCTCCATTTGGTCGACATCGTGACGAATATAGAGATATTCAATTGCCTGTAAAATAAAATTGTTTACAGTTTCATCACCTGTCCAACTTTCGAGTTGCATGTCACCATTGCGATAATGATTAAAAAACTCATATTTACCAAGATGTTTAACAAATGCGCTTAAATTAGGGTTAGGGCGCATCCAATCCATTAATGGTTTAACATTTAAACTTTTTTCATCATCTACTTCACGATTATTTTCTATGGGAACTCCATTCTCATGATTTAGGCTAGCACGACGAGGTGTAAGTAAAACCAAAACTGTTTTTTTCGATGAAGTTTTTGTTTGATTTCGGAAAAAATATTGAATTATCGGGAGTTCACCAAGACCTGGTGTTTTATCATCCAGTGTTTCTTTCTCTTGATCAGATAAACCAGATAAAACCATTGTTTCCCCATATCTAAGCGCGAGGTTTGCGGATATGGTGGTTTTCGAGGTTTTTGCAAAACTTGTTCCAGTAAGTATATCCGAAACTTGAGACAACTCTGACTCAAGGAAGGTACGTTCAACATATACATTTAAATCCAGAGTATTGGAATCAAGGAATTGCGGTGTTACCTCTAATTTTACACCAGTATCAATGGGTTCCATATACCCGCTTCCTGCTGATCCCCCCTCCAGAACAATATGCATTGTTCCACCAGAAAAAAAACTCGATTTCTTTTGGTCTTCTACAAGAATGGTAGGACGAGCTATCACTTCATTTCTGTCAAAGTTGTCATTAAAAATATTCATTGAATACGTTAAGCCTGCCCCGTTTGTACCAAGTTTTAAAGTCAGTGTATCATTTGCAGTCAATGGGGTTCGAACAGCTCCAATTCCAAACGGTGTTGCTGCTTGAAATAATTGGTCTCCCGTAAAAAAGATATTTAAGCCATTTAACAAGTTTACGCCTTTATTAGTTTTAAAAATTTCTTCGGTCCGAATAATTGCAACGTCAATTAGCGCCATATTCGGCACATCAATTTTTGGGGTGGATGGGCTTCGATTTTCAGCACCAGAATCCTCATTTGAACCTACATCACTAGATGTGTTAGGAACAATAGCGCTTGCATCGCCATCCGAACTTGATAGGTCCTCATTTACTGTTGATGTTCCCTCCAATTCAGCTTGGGAAGGAATGCCAAATGAATCTAGTGTTTGGGTTAATTGAGCTTTAATTATAGGATCAGATCCTATCGTTTGATTTGAGTAATAATCGCGCCATTCAGAAATACGTTTATCTACGTACTTTTTGCTAGTTTCGTTCAATTTTCCAAGCTTTTTCGAACTTTCTTCTGCTTTTTCAAAATTGCCCAGCGCTGCGTAAATTACACCAGAAGATTTCAAAGCTGCTTTATTTAACGGTTTAAAAGATAACGCACGTTCAATACTCATATATGCACGGTCTAGCTCACCTAAATAATACGATGAAGCCGCGAGCCCAATTAGATAGTTTTCATTTTTTGGGTCAAGAGCGACCGCCTTAGAAAAACTCCTTTGAGCAGACCTATATTGTTGTTGCTTATAGAACAAAATTCCCTTGAAATAAGGAATTTTACTATCTCCAGGATCCATTCGAGATGCAAGGTTATATCCTACTTCAGCCAATTTAAATTGTTCCTGATCACCCGCTTCACCTCTAAGTTGATGAGTAAGCGCATTTAAAGAATGAAGTGTCGAATTTTGAGGATCAAATTTTAATGCACTTTGAAAATTTTCATTTGCTTTCGTATAATTTTTTTTTGCAAGCGCCGATAAGCCTTCAGTAATATATCCGTTGTTTAAACGCTCAGGCTCCAGTTTTTTCATACGCTGAGAATATAATTTAATTTCATCAGAAACTTTTTCGGAAACTGGATACGGGTTATTTGACTGATAAGTCAAAAAGGAGTTTTTTACCTCATCAAAACCACTATATGAGGTGCAACCGGCGACAACAAAAATTGTAGCGCTTAAGGTAATACTTTTAATAAATAAATTTTTTTTAAACTTGTTCATTGTCTCATAGTTATCTGAACTGGGTCTATTTTTGAAAATGTATATCATAATTTTACCCCCATTTTTTGATTTTATGCTAAAAACTTAACTTTTACCATTATTCTTCGTAAAATATAACGCAGTGTTAGCTTCAGTTATCTCCATTTTTTACGGTAGCAAACACTAGAACTTCAGACCCCCCAGACTGTTTGCCCCCAAAAGTAGAAGTACATTGGCCGCTGGGCGCTTGATAGCCATAAATCCACCCATTAGCGTCATCACCTTTTACGCGACATAGGTATAGAGCTTTTTCAGCCGAGTTGCCTCCAGCAAGAAAAGGAGAAAACGTTGGATTAGGTGGTGATAAATTTTGCCCGCTAACATCGAAGGGAACTCCATCTGAGCTCGCTTTCCAGGAACCAGTTGCGTTTTGAACCCCGATATCAAGTCCCGAAAGAACTTCTACAACATAATTTAGATTTGTTATACGTGATGGTGATAATTGCCTAGGCTCGCCATTGAGCATATATGCACAAATGCCATTTTTACCAAACCAAGTGCCTGGATATACACTATAATTATTTCCTTGCTTATGGTTTCCTATTAAGACTCGGCAAACTCCATTCAAATTCTTCTTAACAAGGTCATCTTTTGAAACCCAATAAATCTTGGACAACAAGCTCTGATTTTCCCTATTCCATTCAGTCCATTCAAAAGTTCCCTTCCAATGTCCAAATTGCCAACGTCCCCGTGTCGCAGGATCACATGATTTTACATTTACGTTCACGCGGTTTTCACCCGGGTTTAGCTTACTTGCGAGCATACACATGCCAGTGGGCCTCTTAGCGCTATCGAGTGCCTCAAGTTGAAACCATTTCTGTTTTTTTAGAATTCGCAGTTTCCAACCTTGACCGTAGCGCCCATCACAAGGTCTTTGGACAAGTTGATTATGAGTAGCATTTGAAATTACGCCCTCATTTTTATCATAAGGATACAAACAGTGGCCGTTAAAGTCATTGATAATTTTGACTGTTTTGTCATATTCCACAACATAATCCCAACGGTCATACTGATTATCTGAACAAGATTTCATATACACTATGCTTCCAGTGTTACTAACGTTCAGAGCTGGTTGATCTGGTACTTGGAGACAATAGCCATCCTCGGATTTAATAACACCGTTATGATCGTACCAAATTGGCATATCATTATTAGGAACTTTTAGCTCAAAAGTAGCATGAGCAACACCGGTGCAAGGGTAGAAAATACCGCTGACCTCTTTATCTTTTTTCTTAGTTTGAGCTTTGACAGTATTCGGCCTGAGACAAAATGAAGAATCTCGTTCTTGTAATTTAAAACCATGGTTTTTTTCATTAGACGAATGGGCCACTTTTACAACTTTCCAAAGTTGTCCTCGCCCATCTTTACGACATCCTTCAAGTTTTAAATGAGCTTGACTAGAGGGCCCACCTTTTACCACATTCGCTAGCCAAGCTCGATAATTAGAACGTTTTTTATCCATTTCTTCCCTTGCACTCTCAAAATTTTTATCTCCTTTCAATAATGAGGATGATTGCAAAAGATTTGATTTTTTCTGGCTGAATTTTATAGTTGGAGGAATTTTACCCGGAGGCGTTTCTGGGGTAAATGGTGTAGTTAGACATGCGCCATTATGAATTAGTTGCGTATAGATACGTTCCGGAAACTTTTTAGCTATTTTATTATCCCAAGACACGAGCTTGCCTGCATTATTAACCAATCTGCGCTTTGTAGACCACAAAAGCCCGCCTGTGTTCTCATTACAAGGGTGGAATGAAACCCTCCCAACAGAAGTTTGGCCTAGACAAAGTTTTGAATGTCTAACTACAAGTAATTTTTCAGTGAATAATTCACCTGGTGGCACATGGATATCTGTGTAAGTAAGAAAATGGTCATTTTCTAGCTTAGCACGCTCAACCATTCTCTGTTTTTCCCACGCAGCCAATGACTCACCAAAAGCCCTATTCCTATTAATTGTATGCACTAACAAGTTCATTTTTTTATCTTTATATGCCGCAAATCTCTCAGAAAAATTCATTTCCTCTCGACTAATTGAAGAAAAGTCTGAGCGTGGAATCATAACATCGTCAGCTTGCACTAAGTGCAGATAATCTTGCTCCTTCATATCTGTAATTTGATAACTTGCAGTTAGAAGAATATTCTCGTTATTTATAATTTCATTTTCTAAATTTGGTCTCCAGCCAGTATAGTTTGGCCTCACTAGATTTTTTGAAGCCAGAATTTTCAGGTCATGAGTTTTATTTGTTCGAGTTGCTGCTTTAAATTCTTTTTCAAGTTCAGGGGGCAATTTCAAACCTGGTATATTTTTAAGTTCTGCATAAACTTTCCTCTCAGCCTCTCTTGTTTTACTGTTTATCGCGTTTAAAACAGGACCTAAAAGTTTTTCTAGGCTACTTGGAACAAATTGTTCAAAAAGTTCTGTAACCATGTGAAGTGGAATGAAAGCAAGTTGTTCTGCATCATAGACTGGATCGTCTAATTTAAATGCAAACATTTGGGTTCCCAAATCCTTCCCAAAAATTTCTAAATCCATGGTGAGAATCATTGGGTGACCCTTGGTCATACCAACCAAATCACCTTCAAAGAATATTTCTTTAACTACTAAAGCATTTGATTCCCCTACCTTTTTAACAAGTGCTTCTAATCCACTTGCAATCCATTTATCAGCTTCCTCAACGCCATCAATCGCCAATTTTGCTAGGGAGAGCACACCGGTTGCCACTCCGTGCGCGGTTTCAAGTCCAGCGAGTTCTGGATCCATTAATTCGGAAGGAAGATGGTCTACTGTTTGCTTTGCAGCCTCTAAAACACCCTCAGCGGTCTCATATGCGGCCCACTCAACCCCATAGCGTGTCCAATCCCAAGCAGAAGCTGCGCAATGCCACGCACTATACCAATGGCATTTGCTCCACTCACTTTTAGCAGCACTTTTAACACTGTTAGCATTCTTTAAAATTGCCTCCGCCTTCTTTTTAGCCGTTTCAAGGGCCTTATCAGCATTGGCCCTTTCTCTCTGAACTACTTCTTTGCGCTTTTGTATTTGAGAATTTAAGCCATCAACTTTTCGCTGAGCTGCGTTGATTTTTTCCTTTGCCTTTTCAAGGCCAGCATTAAGCATGTCAAAAAACTTTTGAATTTCAGCTGGTGCTTTATTTTTTAACCAAGCAAAAAAGTCTGCCTTTACCTCCCCTTCAATAAAAATATCGGGAGACTTTACGTGTTTACCTGCAGTATGAAACCCTAAATTGATGGTTGAATCCCACACTCCACCACCTATTTTAGTGTCAATTTCCATCTGGGCCACTCCATCAGAAAATTTTACGGTAACATCCTCTTCAACACCTAAAAATTCAATTTGGGAGTCAATCTCAAGTTTTGGCATTTCTTGAAAATTTAGATTGAACAGCATTGTATTTTTTTTGAGTTCAAGAATCTCCAGGTCGATTGGATCGACATTAGCTTTCATTTTTATCCCTGTTGGCCCTGCAGCAATGTCTGCTTCGCCAAGTTCATGACCCATGAAATACACTTCACCTGATAGCTTAAAACCGGAGTCTACAAGACCAAGTTGTGGATCAGAAAACCCAGGAGTAGCAAAGGCGAGAACAACATCTCGATATTCAGGCAAAGGAATATTGTCTGGACTAGGAAGATTCGAGGTGCCACCCGCCATTCTTTCTGCTATGTCAATCATGGCGGGAATTCCTAATTCTTTTATTTCAGCACGAAAGGCAATAGCATCAGGCATTTCGGGGTCCTCAATGAGAAATGACATTTCGCCCCTTACATCCACACGCTCCGCACCCTCTGCAAGCTCAGCCTTTCCTGCTAAGCCGAACTTAACATTACCTTCCATATCTACATCAAATTTAAGTGCTACTTCTTCTAAGTCTATCCCCGGAATACCAAATGGCTCATTCCAATTACCGGATAAATCCATAAATATACCAACAGCAAACCCATCATCCTCTTTCAGGTTTAGCTCCAATTCAAGTTTTGTTGTTAATTCTAAACTCTGGTCATTTGGCAAATCTAATTGGGTGTCAGCTTGTAATCCAACATCTAATTCTTCTTCTTTAAATTGAATAAAAAATCCGACATCCTCCGGAAAAGTTGCTTGTTTTGGTACGTGACTGGCTCCTTTTTCACCAGCTGGCCCTTGAGAAACTTCAGCAAAAATGTCTACTGATGGCAGTTTTTTACCACCAAAGATATTTTCTAATGTCCCTTCGATTAAAATATCCTCATGTAGTCCTATCCCTTTAAAACCTTCAACACTGTTGCCCTGAGAGTTTTCAGGTGAAAAATTAGCTATTATTGAGATACCACTGCCAATATTCACCTGCGAAGTGTTGCTACCATAAATTTCTTTAAATATTTGTTGTGCAACCTCTGGTAATTTATTCACGGGCTGAGAGATTTTAGCGTCTGAAAAAACCAAAGCAACGTCATTAAGGTGAAAATTACCTAACGGCGTGTCACTGATTGCTGGTAAAACTCTTCCGAATTTAAATCCTTTTCCGCCACCATCATCGGACACAGCAAATGTCCATTCTTTGTCTTGCTTAAAAGCCACCACATCTAAGCTCTGATCATGGAGTATACTTCCACCTGAAATGCCAGAATCTGATATTTCTAAAAAAGTAAATGAGAATTGTTCTGCATGAGGAACACCTGCCAAAATTGGCAAATCTGAAAAAGCAACCTCTTCTTCAATTTTAAGAATGCCTGCCTTTAATTTTCCATCTTCTTCGTTTAAGTCGATAGAAATTTTTGGAGTTTTTTCGCCAAATGGTTTTGATGGTTCAGCTTTGAATTCCAGCTTTCCAGACCGGTTTTTCTTATCATAAGCAAGAGCAAGTTCTAAATTTTTTAATTCAAGCCATTCTATACCAAATGGTGCTGGCAAGCTCATATCGCTACTTGCTTTGAGAGAAAGTTTTTCATCCTCAAAGCCAATGTCAGAATTAAATGCGATTTCCTGGCCCATCAAGTCTCCATTCAAGTCTGTGGCTATACCTACCCATATGCCTGCATCACCAGATGGACTTGTATCAGTTATTTTGAAATTAGAATTTTTAAAACTGAATGCTTCCGGCAGATTTGCCAGATCAATATTTGGCATTGGAACATTAATATCCATACCCTTAAATCGATCGCTACCTTTTGCTTCCTTGTTAAAGGTGTTTCTACTTATTGAACCAGTAAAAGGAATTCCAGCTTTTTGGTCATACCCAATAAATTCCATTAAATTTTTCATTTTTAATGATTTTTCTAAATCCAGCTTAGCAATTAAATTAAAATTTTCTTTTAAAGTAAAATCGCTTGTGGCATTGGATTGATCTAGAACCTTCTTCATGTTCGAAGCAATCTTCTTCGGGATCGAAGGATCATCCGGCTTCAGACCCGACACCTCAGACGGCACAACAACAAGAGTAAGATCA
>MDTG01228164.1_pt1 | contig 35348 bp, 22 predicted proteins | sample 811421 | NCBI WGS metagenome assembly MDTG01 (sample SAMN05326645, study PRJNA326480) | marine metagenome | isolation source: seawater | place: Pacific Ocean: South East | collected 2011
AGACAATGGTTCTTTCGACAATTGTGGCCTTACCCTGAGCCTGGACAAACTCAACTTCGATTGTTCTAACGTGGGGGTTAATACGGTTACTCTTACCGGCACAGACCCTAGCGGAAACTCTGCTTCGGCCACAGCCACTGTAACGGTGATCGATAACACTGCGCCCCAGGTAATTACTCAGAATGCTACGCTCCAGATAGATACCAACGGCCAGGCTACCCTGAGTTTGGAGGATGTAGTAGTTAGTGAGTCAGACAACTGCGGTATAGCCAATCGATCCTTATCTAAAACCTCATTCGATTGTTCTAACCTGGGAGAAAATACCGTGACTCTTACGGTAACAGATATTCATGGAAACAACTTCGAAACCGATATTATAATCACTGTTGAGGATTTGGTTGCCCCTACGGTTATCACCAAAAACGCAACGGTTAATCTCGATGCCAACGGTCAGGCTACCATTACCGTAGCCGATATTGACAACGGGTCGTCAGATAATTGCTCACTTACACTGTCGCTCGACAAGCTTAGCTTCGACTGTTCTGACCTGGGTGAGAACACTGTAACCCTTACCGGTACAGACAACTCCGGCAATACTGCTTCGGCCACTGCCATTGTCACAGTAGTTGATCCAATTGCTCCATCAGCAATTACTAAAAATATTACCCTGCAACTAGATGCCAATGGTCAGGCAAGCCTTACGGCAAGCATGATAAACAATGGCAGCACTGATAATTGCGGAAATGTTTCGCTTGCCGTTGACAAAGCTTCTTTCGATTGCTCCAACCTGGGAGAAAATACCGTAACACTTACCGTAACCGATGCCAGTGGAAACACCGCTACGGCTACAGCTATAGTGACTGTTGTCGATCAGGTTGCCCCTACGGTTATCACCAAAAACGCAACCGTTAATCTCGATGCCAATGGCCAGGCTACCATTACCATAGCCGATATTGACAACGGGTCATCAGATAATTGTTCACTCACACTGTCGCTCGACAAGCTTAGCTTCGACTGTTCTGACCTGGGTGAAAACACTGTAACCCTTACCGGTACAGACAACTCCGGCAATACTGCTTCGGCCACTGCCATTGTAACGGTGGTAGACAGTAACAACCCCGTTATTATTGGTTTACCTCAAGACATTATTTATCAAATAACTGACAATACCTGTGAAGCAGTTATTAACTGGTCAGTTCCTTCAGTTCAAGACAATTGTTCGGCTAGCGTGTCGACTACTCATCAACCCGGTGCTTCTTTCCCTGTTGGCACTACCCAGGTTACCTATACGGCTACCGATGCCTCGGGTAACCAAACCACCGCTAGCTTCAACGTGGTTGTAAAGGCCAGTCCTATTGTCATTACTCTGGAACCATTGGTGTATAACCAAATTGATGAGTACAATGTATCGTGCTATGGTGCAGCCGATGGTGAAATTACCGTAGCCGCTGAAGGTGGATGTGGCAACTACACTTACTTGTGGAGTAACGGAGCCACAACGGCCGACATTAGTGGCCTGACAGCCGGAGTATACTCGCTTACGGTAACCGATGAGCATGGGAACTCGACCACCAAGAGTGTTGAGCTGCGTCAACCAAGCCCATTAGAAGTAGAAACCTTCGTAACTCCTGAATATCCGGCCGGTAGCGGCACCGACCAACACACCATATACCTTGGCTATGGTGAGCAAACTGTGACCCTAACTGCCAGTGCAACCGGTGGCAACGGAGATTATACTTACACCTGGCTCCCGGAAAACGAAATTGCCTGTAGTTCGCTAAACTCTGTGGTAGTAGCACCAGAAGTAACTACTACCTATGAAGTAATAGTTACAGATGTAGCAGGCTGCTCGGTTTCTAAAACCATTACGGTTAATGTGATTGATGTACGCTGCGAAGGTGGCAACAATGGTGGCGGTAATAATGGTGGTGGAAACAACGGTGGCGGCAATAATGGTGGCCAATCGTGTGATTGTGAAGGTAAAATGAAAAACTTCACAGTAATCTATAATGGTCTTTCAGGCACTACTGTTAAAGCCTATAAAAAGAACAAGAGCAGTATTATTGAAACCTTCTACAATGTTCAAAATGGCGACCGTCTCACAGTAAGTGGTTTCGACCATAAAGGAAGGCTCGATGCTAAAACCTATTTGAAAGTTGGTTCAGTATACTATGAAATTCATACCTCTTGCTCTGAAGACATTATGGGTATTACAGTTGGTCCGTTTACAGTTATAGAATATACGGATGGAGAAGGCAGCACATGTACCATGGATAGCTATAACCCTGGTGATGGTGGTGGCACTGGAGACAGTGACGATGACGATAGCCATGATTCGGATGATGATGACAATGGAGGAGACTCTGATGATGACGATGATGATTCGGACGATGACGACAATGGAAAAGGAAAAGGTAAGGGTAAAGGCAAGGGCAAAGGTAATGTAAGCAGCGGCTTTACTTATGGTAGTACTGCCAGTGGTTATCGTTGGGGCTCAAACTGGTGGGGCAGCGACAATGACAATGACGATGATGACGATGATGATGACGACAGTCATGATTCAGACGATGATGATGACGATGGTGGCTCTGGCAACGACAATGGCTCTGGAGACAACAATTGTCAGTGTGAAGGTAGAATGAGAAACTTCACAGTCGTTTACAACGGAACTTCAGGAGTCACTGTTAAAGCATATAACAAGAAGAAAACCTATCTCATTGATGAATTCTACGATGTACAGAGTGGCGATGTGCTCTTTGTAGAAGGGTTCGATTCAAAAGGAAGACTGGAATCTAAAACCTTCCTTAAGATCAACGGGTTCTCCTATGAAATACATACCTCATGCTCTATTGACATACTAGGACAAACCTACGGACCATTTACTGTGGTAGGTTATACTGATGGTGAAGGTAGCAGTTGTTCCATAGTAACGGGTGAACCTCCGGTGGCCGAAGAAGAATCTTCTTGTGAGGCTACTGCGGCTCAAGATGGCGGACACGCCATGTGGCTAAGCGAATACTACAGAAATGGAAGTAATGCCAAGTATGTTTTCGAAAACATAAATGGTGACTTTGTGCGCTACACCGATGGTTCTGCCAAGCTCACAGGCCGACTGGTGAACATCTATGATACCAATGACATTTGGGAAATAGATTTCATACTCGAAGGAGGACACGACTGGAGCGAATGGTCTGGCTTAGGTAGAAGCTACAAGGACGAAAAGTCACTAGCCGGCAATAACTACCAGAACTGGACTTACTTTACTCTAAGCAGCGACAGCCGACTGAAGGGCAAGGGCTCTAATCAGGGCAAAGTGGTAAAAGTGAGCCACATGCCATCTAATTACCAATTTGGATTCCAACTGGGTAATGCAGCCAACAACAAAAACTCGAACTACGGTCTTTCCGGTTGGTTCTACTATAAGAACTACTGCAACCAGTGGGAGCAAGGAGATATTAACATCGACCTGATCAATTGTCAGGACGAAGAGCCGGGCGAACCAGGCGGTTGCCAGGTGAACACAATTGAATGGAATGGAAAAATAACCGTTTGTTACAATGGTTCGCCAATGTGCGTAAGTAAGGCACAAGCCGAGCAGCTCTTAGCTCAAGGAGCTACCTTAGGAAGCTGTAGCAATATTAATGGTGTGGTAAATACTAACCCGGGAGAGTCTAATCAGGAAGTAACCATCAACAATGAGCCTCCTGTAAGAATAGAGGTGAGCGCTTTCCCTAACCCGGCCAAAGATTTCACAACCATTACCTTTAAGGTGCTTGAAGCAGGTCCGGTTAAAGTGGGCATCTACACCTCGCAAGGTATGCCTGTAGGCCAGCTGTATGAAGACATGGCCGAGGCTGACAAAACCTACGAAATTGAGTTCAATGCTTCCGGTTTGCTCGATGGAATTTACCTCATCAGGGTGAACACAATGGATATTGTAGAAACCAAGAAGCTGATCATTAAACGATAAGAATTATCAAACCCAATAAAATGGCCGGCCAACACCGGCCATTTTCGTTTGTTCTTTCTGTCCTATATTTGCATACCCTTAACAGCTATGGAACTTACAGCAGACAACAAATTGAGAAAGCTTATTGTAGTGGGAGATCGACTGTTGATCAGACCCAAAAAACAGCCTGAGAAAACAGAAAGTGGACTTTATCTGCCTCCTGGCGTTCAGGAAAAAGAGAAAGTTCAATCAGGCTTTGTCATTAAAGTAGGCCCCGGCTATCCCATTCCTATGCCTACCGATGAAGACGAACCCTGGAAAGAAAGCGAAGAAAAAATTAAATACGTACCTTTACAGGCGCAAGAAGGCGATCTTGCTATCTTTCTTCAAAAAGGAGCCGTTGAGATCGTTTATCAGGGAGAAAAACTCTTTATTGTTCCCCAGTCTTCCGTTTTAATGTTAGAACGAGAACAGGATCTTTAACCAAAGTCTTTCTTTTGCCGTTGAAGGAAAAATACAAGATGGCTATTTCGTCATATTTGACTAAAAAGTTATCTTGCTACTAATATTATTTATTGAATGCAATACAAAACAATTAGGTTCTCAAGAACCAACCAAGCTGAATTCATCAGCGATTTAAAATCTCAGGTCAAAGCATATTTTGAAGCAAACAATATTTCCACTTATGGAAATTGGAAAATGGTGCTCAAGACCGTGTTTATGTTTACCCTATATTTTGCCCCATACATACTGATGCTTTGTGGAGTAATTACCAATGTATGGGTTATTTTAGGTATGTGGGCCCTTATGGGTTTTGGAAAAAGCGGTATTGGTCTTTCTGTAATGCACGATGCCAACCATGGAGCCTATTCCAGAAATCAAACCGTAAATAAATATCTGAGTTACGTCATGAACATGATTGGCGCCAACTCTTACATTTGGAAAATTCAGCACAATGTACTCCACCATACCTTCACCAATATTGAAGGTATGGATGAAGACATTGACCCTGGAAAACTAATGCGCCTGTCCCCTCATGCCCCCCGGCTTAAAGCCCACAGGCATCAGCATATTTATGGCTGGTTTCTCTATGGCATGATGACTTTCTTGTGGCTAACCACCAAAGATTTTAAGCAACTGGTACGCTACAAAAAAATGGGCCTCATGAAAGCCCACAAACGTTCGTTTAGTGGTGTACTCACCGAAGCCATTGTTTCCAAAGTACTCTATTATGCCTATGCTTTGGCATTGCCTCTATGGCTTATTCCTGCACCTTGGTATGTAATACTCATAGGTTTCTTCATTATGCACTTTATTACTGGCCTTATGTTGGGACTCATATTCCAGCCGGCTCACGTAATGCCTACCTCAGAGTTTCCTGTGCCGGACAACTCAGGAAGTGTAGAAAACAACTGGGCTGTTCATCAGCTGTTTACCACCACTAACTTTGCTCCGGGAAGTAAAATTTTCTCATGGTTTGTAGGTGGCCTCAATTACCAGATAGAACACCACTTGTTTCCTAACATTTGTCATGTGCACTACAAGAAGATTTCTGAAATTGTGAGAGCAAAAGCACAAGAATACGGGCTGCCTTACCATTGCCAGAAAACTTTCTTTGATGCCGTTTACGAGCATGCGCGCATGCTCAAGCAATTAGGTAGAAACGATCAGTATGCAGCCTAAGCCCTAGCGATTGAGCAGGGCAAATTCCTTGGCATGATAAGTTAAAATAACATCGGCCCCGGCCCTCTTAATGCTCATTAGGGTTTCCTGCATTACCCGGTCATAATCCAACCAGCCTTTAGAAGAAGCTGCCTTTAGCATAGAATACTCACCACTTACGTTATAGGCAGCTATAGGCTGAGGGTAGCTGTCTTTCAGCAGTTTAATAACATCCAGATAAGCCAAAGCAGGTTTTACCATCAGAAAGTCTGCCCCCTCTTCTACATCAAGGTCTGCCTCAATGAGTGCCTCTTGCTGATTGGCAGGATTCATCTGGTACGTTTTCTTATCGCCACTTTTCGGTGCAGAATCGAGCGCATCGCGGAAGGGACCATAAAATGCACTGGCGTATTTGGCCGTATAAGACATAATGGACACCTCCGTAAAGCCGTTTGAGTCCAGAACTTCGCGTATATAGCCTACCCTTCCGTCCATCATATCTGAAGGGCCTATAATATCAATTCCACAGGCCGCCTGAGAGAGTGCTTGTTTTCCCAGTACCTCCAGGGTTTCATCGTTCAGAATTCTACCGTCTTTCACTAAGCCATCATGCCCGTCCGAGCTATACGGATCAAGCGCCACGTCTGTCATAATGCATGCTTCCGGAAACTCTTTTTTTATTCGTCTTAAAGCCTGCTGGTAGAAGAAACCATCATCATAGCAGCGAGTGGCTGCGCTGTCTTTATAATGCTCCGGAACCACAGGAAAAATATCGAAGGCCTTAATTCCCAAGGAAAGGCAAGTCTCTATTTCTTTTAGCATTTTCTCCAGACCAAGTCGGTAAATACCAGGCATAGAGTCTACCGCTATACTATCATTTACCCCTTCCAGCAAAAACAACGGAAAAATAAAATCGCTGGTGGTTACCCGGGTTTCCTGAATTAAAGACCTTATAGCTTCAGATTTTCTGTTTCTTCTCGGACGAATGTTCATGGTAGAAATTTTGGCAAAGATAACACACCCTTTTTTCTATTCCTCTATTCCGGCCGGTAGTCTAAGGAGCTTAAGCTCAAACCCCTCAACATTCTAACAAACACCATTGGTGTAGATGCACCATAAAAGCCTGAGTCTATGCTCGCCTGTAAAACAAGCCGGTTAAAAAGTAAACTTATCTGAGGGTCAGGCATATGGGAGCCGTTAAACCTTCTGAGACCTTTGTAGGTCTAACCGGCACTATGAAAACAAAGGTCATCACTTTTTGGGTTGGACTGCTGCTCAGCGGCTTTTCTGCCACCGCACAATACTGGGTTGTAAAAGGTACTGTTTTAGACAGTGCCGAAAACTTACCGCTGCCATCGGCCACTGTGGTTCTCACCAAAATGGCTGATTCTACCAAGCGGGCCTTTTCTACAACAGAATTGGGTGAGTTTCGAATAACGGGAGTAACCAATGGTCAGTATGAGCTTTCCATAAGCTTTGTGGGTTTCAAATCTTTCCGAAAGAAGCTCGACATAAAAGACGCATCTGCAGATGTGGGGCAGGTAATTCTTGCTCTTGACACAAAGTCACTAAACGATGTAACCGTAGAAGCACTGGCCGAGCGGGTGAGGCAAAATGGAGATACCACTGAGTTTAATGCCGCAGCCTTTAAAGTAAACCCCGATGCCACTGCCGAAACATTACTGGAAAAACTCCCCGGAGTAGTTATTCAGAATGGCCAGGTTCAGGCCCAAGGTGAAACTGTTCGCAGAGTGTTGGTAGACGGCCGTGAGTTTTTCGGTGACGATCCTAATGCCGCCCTACGCAATCTTCCGGCCGAAATCATTGAACGCATTCAGGTATATGATCAGGCCAGCGATCAGGCCCAATTCACCGGTTTCATGGATGGTGAAACCTCAAAAACCCTTAACATTATTACACGAGCCAGTATGCGAAATGGTGAATTTGGAAACGTTTATGCAGGAGCGGGCACCAACAATACATACAACGCAGGAGGAAGCATAAACCTGTTTCGTGAAAAGTCGCGCACCACAATTCTCGGACACGTTAATAACATTAACATTCAGAACTTTTCTACCAGCGACTTGCTGGGAATTACTGCCGGTGGTGGCCGAAGAGGCGCCATGGGTGCTCGTGGCGGTGGCCGAGGAGGAGCCGGTGGCGGCTTTAGTGGTGGCTTTGGAGGCGATGCCGGTGGTTTTGGAGGAGGCGGAGGCGCTTCCAATTTTCTGGTAGGCCAGCAAGGAGGAATTTCTGAAACCAAAGCCTTGGGAATAAATTATTCCTATCAGGACAAAGGCCCATTGAAGTTTAGTGGAAGCTACTTCTTCAATCAATCAGACAACCAGTCAGACGAATCGGTATTCAGGCAATTTACCTTACCTCAAAATGAAGGGCAGGTATACACAGAAAATAGTTACTCACCCAGCCGCAACATAAACCATCGTTTTAGTGGCGAACTGGAGTATACCATTAACCCCAAAAACTCTCTCATCATCAGACCAAGAATTACCCTGCAGGATAACTCCGGGTCGGGCATAGTCGATGGAGCCACTTATATGGGAACCAATCTGCTCAATACAGCTTACACAGAAAACACTTCTATTTTAGAGGCACTAAGCTTTAACAACAACCTCCTCTACAGGCATTCATTCGAAAAAAGAGGACGTACTTTCTCTATCAACTTAAATACCGGACTTAATGAAAGTACAGGAGACAGTTACCTGATTTCAGAAAACATATTCTATGGCCGCAATCCTAATACGGTTGAGCTCAACCAATTTGGAGATCAGGATACTAAAGGCTTTAACATGACCGCCAATGCCACATATACAGAACCACTCACTGACAAAACCCAACTCTTGGTTTCTTACCGCTACGGCTATCAATTCAACGACTCCAAAAGAGAAAGCTTTGACTATGAAGAAGCCACAGGCCAATACAGCAACCTTAATATGCCTTTGAGCAACACGTTCGAAAACGACTACATTACGCATCAAAGCACGGTGGGGTATAACGTAAGGGGTCAAAAGGCAAACCTCACACTTAGGGGCACCTATCAATGGGCCTTACTGGACAACGACCAAACCTTTCCTATTCAAGACAACGTGGACCGGAAGTTTGGCAACTTCATACCTTCTGTGGTATATCGATATAGGTTCGAAAACGGGCGCAGCCTCAATATTAACTACCGGGCCAGCACCGATGCGCCCAGTGTGAGTCAATTGCAAAGTGTTATTAACAACACTGATCCACTCAACATTTCGGCCGGAAACCCTCAATTAGATCAAAGCTATCAACACTCGGCCACTATTCGGTACAACAAAGTTGATATGAGTTCGAACCGAACCTTCTTTACTTTGCTGAGTGGTAGTTTTTCCAACAACCAAATAAGCACTAGTTCCTATGTTGCCGGAGGCGATGGTGCCACTGTAGATGGCATACGTCTGGAGCCTGGAGCGCGCTACTCTAAGCCTGTTAATCTGGACGGTTACTGGAACCTCAGGAGTTTTGTTTCTTACGGAGTTCCGCTTGGCTTTATAAAATCTAACCTCAACTTTACGGGCACACTGGCCTATTCGCAGTCTCCTGAGCTGATCAATAACCAATTGAACTATGCCAAAACACCTACAGCCGGACTAGGATTGGTTTTAAGCAGCAATATCAGCGAAAAAGTAGACTTTACGATTTCCAGCAACAGCAACTTTAGCTGGGTAGAAAACTCACTCCAGAGCCAGGCCAACGTAAATTACTTCAACCAATCGACCAGACTTAGGCTCAACTGGATTTTTGGTGACGGCTTAGTTTACCGAACAACTCTGAGTCATACAGCCAACTCGGGTCTTTCCGATGGGTTTAACCAAAATTTTGTACTCTGGAATATGGAGGTAGGTAAAAAGATGCTACAGCAAAAGGCCGAAGTAAAACTAGCGGTGTTCGACTTACTCAAGCAAAATCAGAACATCAGACGCAACGTTACCGGATCCTATATTGAAGACAACCAAACACAAATTCTAACACAGTACTTTATGGTGTCTTTCATTTACAATATTAGAAGCTTTGGAACGGGCAATGCTATTCCAGACGATCGTATGGAACGTTTTCAGCAAATGAGGGAGCGTTTTGGAAGGGGTGGCAATGGAGGTTAGTCCAATTTCATCACGTTTTTTAAATATTTAACAACTAATGCTTTAGGTTTCATTGCGGAATGGTTAGTTTCATGGTCAACACACCATACATGAGACTGACCATTTCTATTTTTTTCTTCTTTCTAGTCACTTTTTGGTGCCAGGCTCAGCAAACCTATTCCCTTAAAGGCACGGTCTATGACTCTGCATCGCGGGAGTCTCTGCCTTTTGCCAATGTGGTACTCAAAACCACGAAAGACTCTGTTTTAAAAGCAACCGTTACGGACTCGCTGGGACGATTTAAACTAGACCAACTGACTAAGGGAGATTACCTGTTGCAAGTCTCTTTTATAGGATTTACTCCCTATGAAAAAAGTATAGAATTAAATGACCAGCTTGACATGGGAGCCATCTGGCTTAGTGAAAAGCCCATGGGACTTGCTGATGTAACCATTGAAGCAGAAGCCGAACCGGTGGTAGTGAAAGAAGACACGCTTGAATTTAACGCCAGAAGTTACCCCGTGCCTGAAGGGGCCGAACTGGAAGAGCTACTAAAGAAGCTACCGGGAGCGGAGATCAAAGATGGTGCGCTCATAATCAATGGAAAGCGAATAGAAAAAGTGTTGGTAGATGGCAAGCCCTTCTTTTCCACACAAATAAACGTGGCGATGAAAGATCTTCCGGCAGATCTGGTGAAGAAAATTCAGGTGATCGATGAAAAGTCTGAAGAAGCCCAGTTTACGGGTCATGACGATGGCAAAAGGACTCCGGTTCTGAACGTGGTGAGCAAGCCGGAAAAAAAGAAAGGCTACTTTGGCTCTCTCTCTTCGACCTATAGTCCCCCCGGCAGGGCAAGTACAGGGGGCAATGCCGGTATTTTTAAAGGAGATACACGGTTAGGGATAAATGCCCGATACAATAATTTAGGAGGAGGGAGTCCGGGGGCTGTTATGGCAATGTCAGAAATGGGTTCCGAGTCTATACCTGTCTCCATTAGCGAAGGTTCCAGTGGCATTAGTACAGATAAGTCGGCCGGTGCCTCATATTCAACCTCCATAAAGAATAAGCTCGATATTAATTCCAGCTTTAGTTGGAGTAATAGTGAAACGGTCTCTTCTTCGTCCATCAGCCGTAAATACCTGCAGGCTGTAGACAAGGGACGAACCTATGAGCAACAGTCGGAGAGAGAAAACAGCCGAAGCCGTTATTCGGGCAATATTAAGTTGAGATATAAGCCCAACGACAATAATCATTTTTCTTTTTCGCAATATGTTTCACAGAGCCAAACATTTACGAATAGTGATTTAGAAGGCATCACTTTTCAGGAAGGTAAAGTTTTAAACACTACCGAAAACCGCAACTACAGCAACAGCATTAGTACGGCCTGGAGAAACCAGGCCTCCTGGCGACATAAGTTCAGCAAAGAAGGCCGAACACTTTCAATTGCCTTGAACTTTAGCGAAAACACCAGTGAGGGGCAAGACTCTGTTCGGTCTGTAAACACATTTACTGATGGCACTATTACCGAACAACGGTTCGACCAGGTGAGCAGCCCAACAGATAGAAGTCGCAATTCTGGCATATCGGTTACAGTCACTGAGAAAACCGGAGAAAAATCCAGTCTACGCTTCGGCTACCAATACACGCACAGCCTCAGTCAAACCGAGAGGTTATTGCTAGACTATACGCCCTCCTCGGGAGGTTATGATGAGCTAGACCCACTCCGATCTAGTGATTTTTCGCTCGTTCAGACAGTACAGGAATTCAACAGCGGGTATAGTGTAAACACTAAGAAGCTGCGCATATCTCCCAACCTGTCGTATGAAACCATTCTTATTAATAACGATCAGACCTACCCACGCGAGGTACAAACAAATAAAAGGTTCAGCGGGCTTATACCTCGCCTCTCTATAATCTCATACCCAAAAGAAGGCAAACAAATCAGAGTAAATTTGAGCCGATCCATGAAAGCTCCCAGGGCCACGCAGCTACAAGATGTATTAGACAATTCAAACCCTCTCTTTCTAAGACAAGGTAATCCCGATTTAAAGGCCGGTTTTTCGAATCATTTTTCGGTTAATCTGCACAATGTGAATTCCGAAACAGGCGCTTATTCGTCTATGCGTTTTGCCTCCTCATTGTGGGAGAATGCCATAACAAATTACACCATTGTAGGAGATGGCTCCAATGCTCCGGAAGGTTTGGATCTGCCGATTGGAGCCCGGTATACCCGGCCGGTAAATATTTCAGGAGCGAAGTCACTCTCTGCCGACTATAGTAAAAACCACAAGGTATTGAAAGGCAAAATGAGAATGGGCTATGGACTGGGGTTATCTCACTCCTATAGCCCACAATTCATTAACGAGAGCCTGCAATCGGTGCGTACCACTTCATACAATGTTTCAATGAATTTCACGAGTAATTTCTCTAAAGAGGTAACCCTTCAGATGACGGCACTTCCAAGATACTCGAGAGTACGCAACTCTAACCCAGAGCAAGACAACTCCAGCTACTTTTCCTGGTCAGGGCAATTCCGAGCACACTGGAACTCAAAAAAGGGGTATGTATTATCTACCAATGTAGCCTACACATATAATAGCGGGGTGAATGAATTGGGCAGCTTTAGCCGATTCATATGGAATGCTTCGGTCAAGCGGCAACTCTTCAAAAAGAAGCTTTCTGTTGGAGTTACAGCCAATGATATATTGCGCCAGTTGTCTGATCAGAACAGAAACGTATCGTCTGAGTACATTCAGAATTCCAGCACCGAACTCTTGCGGCAGGTATTTCGGTTTAGCCTAAGTTACCGATTCAGCAAATTTGGCTAAGCCCCTGTTGGTTACCGACCATATACTCTCAGGGTATTGAATCGGTTGTCGCAAGCCTCTAACTGTACCGGTGCTTTGTTGAAAGCATTGTACGAAAGGGTTACGGCCATGGCCTCAAAGGTTAGGTCGTTAGTGCTGTCTTTGGTTACTCCCTCCATTACCACCATTCTAAAAAGGTATACAGAATCTCTTTTTGTTAGCTGCACAGATTTTTCGCGACCATCGGCAAAACCGGTTTGCACCAAGTACTCTCCCAATCTTTGGGCCTCCTCTTCCGTAACCTCTTCGGTATAGTACACATCGGTTCCCTCGAAAGACAGTTTGCTGCCATAACCGGGTTGACTGATGTACCAAACCAGTAGCATCAGGGCCATAATGGCCATTGCGGTAAATACTTTTTTCATAGGTAATTATGGTTTAGAAACGGTAAAAAAGAGAGGCCTTACAGAATCAGTTATTGTTTAAAGCTTACACAAAGCCCAACATTGACCGACCTGGGATACGGCCTCTCGGTAAAATTTGATTGAGGTTTTATTTATTTACTTTCATAAGCTTCCAAGAAGCCATTCAGTGAGTTTTTCACATAGCCGGAAATTACCTGCCCTACTCCACTGAGGTATTTCTGCGGATCGCATGGAATGGCTTGCGTTTTTTCGAGTTCTCTGTCGTCATAGCTAAACACAGTGTAGAAACCATTGCCAGAGCCCCATAAGTCCTGATCTGCTTTTTGCGTGGCCTTATACTTTTTGTCTTCAAAGACTCCTCCTATTTCAACATCCTTTTTCAAAGCATGCTGAACTTGTGCCTGATCTTTTAAACTTTCCATGTAAATGTAGCTGCTGTTGGTTTGTATTGTAAGCGTATTTGTTTGGCTCACCTGAACAGACTCATAGTTAGCCAACCTAAAGTTGGGTTTTACCACCACCTTGGCAAGGCCCCCAATGGTTTTTCTTAAACTTTTGCTCACACCCCCTTCGGCTTCTTCAACAAAAGGAATGGCCAGATTCATTTTCACTATTATGGCTCCATCGAGTTGTTTAGATAGTTTGGTTGCGTATTCGAAAACACCATTTTTGGTTCTACCCTTCTTGGTAATTCGTCTCACAAAGAAGTCTCTGCCGGAAGGCATTGTGGCTATATAGCCTGGAAACTGAGCCTCACTGATCTGACCTCCCGGAAGTCTTTCCCAATCGGACAGGAGCTCTGTCTGAGCGGCCACATCGGGCTCTACAATTTCAAAGCCTTTTGCCTTTAGGGTACTAACAAAGTCTTCATAAGCCCGATCTGTAATCTTCTGAAGTTCATTGAGGTCGATGTCCGGAATGGCGACACTCAACGAGGCCGTGGCATCTCCCCGATACCCACCACCAAGCTCTCGCCCTCCTCTGGCAATGGATGTTTGACTATAGGCCAACTGATAGTTGATATTGAATTCGGAAATGAAAATTTTCTTAGGAGCCTTTGACAGCTTTTTCTGTCCGAAGCCAGATTCCTTGAGTTCTATCTCTCCTATTTGCTGCGCATGCACCGGCATGCTCAAAGACAGCAATAAAACGGTTAAGGTTAAATACTTGCTCATAACGCTTGATTTTGAATGAGTTATTTTTGGGTAAACTGACCGTAGAAGCCCGGCCCACTGGCTAGTTCCAGATTGATTTCATTAAGGCTACCGTCACTGTTTTGTGACACATTGAAGGCGATGTCTTCTATGCAGGCTGCTTTAAAAGTGTAGTTTCCTGAAGTGGCTCCGAAACGCGCCACTGGATTCTCTACAGAAAAGCAGTCTCTTCCTTCTATAGATACCACCAGTGTGTTGGCCGAAATTGTAAAGGTGGCTTCAGTGCCCTGCGCAATGGGAGAGTTGGGTTCTGCGTAGGTAAATTCCATTTCGAATGTGCCATGAATTGCAGCAGGAACGGAAGTAGCCGTCTCGTCTTGTCCTGCGCTTGCCTGGCAAACCTCTCCGGAACAATCGTTGGCCGTAGGCTCTGTGTCTTCGCCACAGGCTGTTATCATAAACAGCCCGAGCAATACCATCATTGTTGTAGCTTTTTTCATTGTTTAAGGATTAAAAAGTTGATTATGCAAAACCAAAGCTCCATAAACCCGGGGCTCGAACACATCCCGTCTAAAGGGTGAATTTACCTCCGTACCAGTACGTAGTGCCGGCATGGCGGCCATAGACTAGTTACCCACCTGTTGGAGGAGCACGTTCACCTCTGCCGAAGGGATTATCTCTGCAGCAATGACATCTAAATACCCGGCATTGCTAAAACCTTTGAAACGATAGGCACTCAGTTTGCCTCCCGGTGGAGTGAAAAAGCGAAGAATATCGCCATTGTGGTTATAAGACCGCGCTCCGTCATCTTTTATGCGATCTCCTTTTACTACCAGATCGAAGGAGTTGTCGCTTACCTTTATCAGATAAGCAGCATCGGCATTCTTTGGGAGTTTTTCTATGGGCAAAATCTTAAAGGTGGAGTCGTTTTTATACTCGAATTTGTAAGTCTCCCCGCTAGATTGGTCGTATATAAGTTCTTTCCAAACAGGATCTTGACCATTTACCGTAATGTACTCTCTGTTGACATCGGTTTGTAGTTGTCCGGCAATGGCCAGCAGAGCTTTATTCTTCCCCCACCGTATTACCCCATTTTGCTCATTGGAAATCAACACTTCCACTTTTCCTTTCTCTATAGTTTCAGATAACTGATAGTCTTCCAGGCGGTATAGAAAATGATCGACCGTGTCGTAGGTTATCAGGTGAGCTGTGCCAAATGAGTCGAACCAACCTAATCTGCTCTGGATGTAAATTCCGTTGGCGTTGGTCATATAGAACTGTCCATCACTCTTGGAAAACCGTAGATTCCCCAATTCAGCCTCATCCGATTTGGGTGTCAAGTCCGGGTCAATGCTCAGTTCGGTAAGCTGCTTTCTCACCTCATCGGCTCCCAAATTATAGGCATATATAAACTGCCCCGGCTCTGCGGTATCGAAATCCGGAAAACGATAGGCTTGCACTTTATTCTTTTCATCTTTATAGAAATGAACAACTTCTTTGTCGTCTTCTGTCAAAACGCTGAAATCATAGTCCGATACCTTGGCTCCTTTTTCAAAAATCACCCATCGGCTAGCCTCTAGCTTTAGTAAGTATACATTGCCTTGGGTATAGGGGAGTCTGCTCATGGGGCCCATGACCTCCGGCTGTTCCAAATCGTAGTTCATGGAGTAGCTGGCATTGGTTAGGGAGTCGTACAACAGAGCACCATACTTGCGCTTGTTGTTATCAAGTTTGTGGGAGTTGAACTGATAGCTCGTAAACCGCACTCCGGGCTTGTAGAAAACTATGCTTTTGCCCTCGTTGTATAAGTAGTAGCCATAGGGGCTACCCTCTAGCAGCGGAGTTATTTTTCTGTTGAGGTGTTCCTTGCCATTTTCAAGTGCATAGTACCCGTCCATTCTAAGATACTGTTGAGTTAAAGGATAGTACACAATCAGCTCATTATCAGGAGTCTTCACAGGCTTACTGGAAATATTGGTCACCACATCGCCCTTCCAGGTTTTTATGCGATAGTTACCATTGGCCAGCTTATCGAACAGAAAATTTGAAAAGTCTATACTCAAAAGGTTGTTCTCCTTAATTTCCTCAATGGGTTTGCTCAGGTAAACAGCAGGAAAAACATCTCCTTTTTGTCCATTATCGAAGTTTTTGCGGAAATCGGGCAAATAGTACCAGTAAAAGCCCGACCCCACCTGATCGAACACCAACTTGTGGCCATTGGAATCTTCCAACTGCCTTTCCACCGAGATAGACCGCCCATAACCCGTTAGCACATACGTGGAGTCTGTGGCTTTTCCCCAATAGTAATGGGTGTCCAATAGCTCTGCGACTCCTACTTTTCCGCCCAGTTTATTCGCATGTTTAACCACCAGGCTCTTGTTAATATCAGCCCGTAGGTAGGCTATAGCGCTAGAGCCTACCTCATATTTGGTGTAATCTGTAAAGGTGGAAGTTCCGCTGGTGAGCTTTTTACCTTCCTTATACAACTCTATTGCTCCACTGGAGCCTTCGGAATAGAGAATGGCCTTGGGTGTATTGGTAATTATTTGAGCTTCCCCCCATGAGGTCATATTGGATGTGGCATCATAATCTTTGAGCAGGTACCAGGCCTTCTCTGAAGCAACATAGGTTAACCTGTCTTTAGAATTGGGAATGTCATGAACATACCCCTGGCTTACCACCCTGCCATTCACAACCAACTGCATTTGCGAATACTTTCTCATGAACTGCCCTCGGTCGTCCAACGGACTCTCCATTTGGGTTCTGCCCGTTTCGGAGCCATCGGCATATATGATTTTCCGAAGAATTAAAGCAGACCGGCCAAACTGATCGTCTATTACCTCGCCCTTTATCCAGTTGCCCAAGGAGTCATCTTCAAAGAGCTGACGCTTGAATCCCTGCTGTGCGGTACTCACTTTCTTGGTTTCTTCACGAACATCTCTGTTGAGCGGTTTATCGGTATACTTAGTGATTTCAAAGACTCCCTGATCCGTATTTCTTTTTTCTCTGGTAATAAGCCGATCATTGTCGGTTTCGTAGGTATATGTAGAAATTACCTCAACTTCTGCCTGATTGGGCAGCTTTCTGCTCAGCTTGGTTCTTCTACCTTCCTGGTCTACCTCATAGTACTCTGTAAGTTGCTGCGTTCCATTTTGTATTACTTCCACGGCAATCAGGTGATTGTCTTTGTTGTAGGTATAATTCCTCTCCACCGTATTGGGGCCTTGGACCTGCGTGGTTTTGGTGACTAAACTTTTCTTGTATTCATAAGAAGTGGTTTGCAGGGCCAGGTTGTTGGCTGGGTTCACCACCTTTATTTCTGTAAGCAAACCCTTTTTATCTACCGTATATACATACTTATAGGTTTGATTATTGGCTATGAGATGACTTGAGATAGTGGCCAATCGCCCGGATTCATCATAACTCTCCACATCTTTTTTCACATAGGTAAGGCCTTTGTCGTTGACAAACTGATAGGTATGCCACTCAATGGCCTTTACCTTTCCGTTTATCCCTTTGCTTTCGAGTGTGGGCACTTGCAGATCTTGTGCAATGCCCAAAGTGGCCAGCAACCACAAACAGGATGTAATGAATGCTTTCATGGCTTATTTCTTAAAGTGAGTAAATACTGCGTCAGGAATAAATGTGCTGATGATCACCTTCATACCTTCTTCAAAATCGAGCACTTTCCAGGTGGAATAGTCTTTGGCGTTTACCGCAAACATTTCGCGTTTTATGGCAATCCGATAGCTATCGGGTTGTTGAAACTTCACATTCTCCTTACCAAATTGCTTTTGGTAGTTGCTCAATAGCAGGCTCTTTAACTGGCCTTCTTTGTCGTTCGAAAGATCAACTTTAAAGGTCATGGCGAAGGCGTAGCTCACCAAGGCATACTCATGTTCGCTGTGGTTAAATACCGGGCTAATGCTGTTTATTTTGAACTCGTCCATACTCATGCTCATGCCCGGGGTGTTAAACATTTGCCTGTACTGAGCTACAAAGGTCTCTTTGCCCAGCATGGCCAATAGTTGCGGATGAACCATGTCCAGGGCCTCTTCTATTTTCTGACTGCTCAGGAGGTTAAAATAGGTCCGCACATCGCTCTCAATGGTTTGGCTCTGGCCTTTCAACTTTGATGTTGACAGCAGTAAACAGAGACCAATAACAAATGGAAAACTTTTCATTTCAGTTGATTTTTGATAGCTGAAAGATCAGTGGAATAAACCTTGGAGGGAATCCCCTAAGCCCAGTAATTAGGCCTCCGTGCCAGCACGTACTCACCCAACGTAAAAAACTGATGCACAAAAGATTACAAAAGAGCCGAGCGGTATTGGCCTTCGCTTTTGCGAACCAGACCAATAGGCCCGGCAAAGTAGGTTCAAAGCAGTAAAGCAATGCCTACCAGTTAAGGTGCAGGCTCCACTTTAGGGTGAATGAATCTGTATCGTCTGCCTCGTTGATCATGGTTAGGGCGTTCAAGTCGGAGGTAAGTACTCCATCGGCAATAGATACATCTACAGTTGTCCCGCCCTCAGAAAGGTAATTTTTGTCTTCTCTGGAGTGGCCTGTGTTCACAAAAAAGGTTTGATAAAGGTTCAGCTCTCCGGTACCAATAGTAATCCGCTCATTGGTAAAGGTAAATGTACCCGTTGCCGTAGGTCGGGCTTCAAAAGCCAGCTGAATAGCAAATGTACTGGCCGTACCGCCATCGTTATTGCTTTGGCTCAACTGTGCTCTTGTGGCAAAGTTTATTTGGTACCGGAAGGGTCCCGACCCACCGGGAAGTGCAGTGGCAGAAGCCACAAAAAAAGAGTCGGTGTCTACCAATACCCAACTTTCAGGCTCACCTGTCAGGTCTTCTTCCACATCTTCTTTGGGAGTGGTGCCCTCGTCATTATCGCAACTGGCAATGCCTGCAAAAAGTAGCAAAGCCAACAGCATTAGTAATACGTTCTTTGTTTTCATAGCTGCTTTTTTTGAATCTAAATTGGCCTGTTAAGCAGCCTTAAAACATCCCAACCCTTGGGTAAATGTGCTTCAGTGCCAGCACTGATTGACTGAAAGAATACCCACCGGCACGGATGTTTTGCCATAGAGATATTCAACAGCTTTGAGGCAAGACAAGCAATTGTCTTTACTGGTTAACTGAGTAGTGTCAGTTCCTTAGTTGATTTTTGGGGCCACCTTAGTAAGGTGGCTCTTTGTTTGAGCAGGTATAAGAACCCTCTTTGTGTTGGAGTGCAAGCCGAAACTTTGGCTATTAATGAAGCCTCAAAGGCTAAATCAGATTGTTAGCGTAGGCAAACTTAATGAGCCCCACAATGGAGTTGGTTTTGGTTTTTCGGAAAATATTCTTTCTATGCGTTTCAACCGTTCGTTCGCTAATAAACAGTTCTTCGGCAATGTTTTTATTAGAATACTCTTTGGCTATAAGTTGAAGAATTTCGCGCTCTCTGGAGGTAAGGAGTTTGCCTTCATCGGGTTCATAAAGGCTCTTCACCAACATGGCATTGATGTCGCTGGAAAGATACATTTTACCGGCCCTTACGGAGTATATGGCTTCCAGCAACTCTGCCTTTGTATCTTTTTTGAGCACATAGCCGTTTATGCCCTCTTTCAAAATTTCTTTAACCAGATGCGACTCATCGTGCATACTAAGCACAATGAAACGGGTTTCCGGCAGAATACGCTTTACTTTCTGGACGAGAGAAAGGCCATCGTCTTCCCCCAAATTGTAGTCAGTAATCACCAGTTCGGGTTTGTGCTTGTCTATAGACCGGATGGCATCGGGCAGATTATCAACAGCATCGACCACGGTGAGCATATCATCTTCATGAATCAGCTTCTTAAGCCCATCCAGTAAAATGGAATGATCATCGACAAGGACTATTTTCATTTTATTTGTTAATTCTACCTTGCCTGTAAAACCTAGCCATTTCATGCCTGCAAGGTATTTACCCTAATCTATCAAAAATATCCGATTAAGAGGTCAATTCCTTCTCCGTGCTGGTGGGTATGTCCGAATGCTTTTTACGGGTTTCAACAACAACCGTCATCATAGTACCCCGAACTCCCGGACGAGAATCTATATCGAATTCACCCTTAATTTGATTAAGCCTGGTTTGAATGTTTTTCCAGCCATTACCACTTCCCCGGTAGAATATCTGAGGGTCGAAACCATTGCCATTGTCTTCTACAGTAAGCGTCACCTCACCATCTTGGTGAATGAGCTGAATAGTAATGTGGTCGGCCTGAGCATATTTCAGAATATTGTTTACCCATTCCTGGGTAATTCTAAACAGCGATATTTCTACCAATTCATTGAGCCGTTCGTTATTGGCAAACACAAGCACCTCGCAATTTACCTGATCGGTCTGATTAAGCCTGGAGCCAAACTCCTTTAATGCCGGCATTAAGCCTCTCTTTACCAGGGTTTGGGGCATAAGGTCGAAGCATATATTGCGTAACTCGGCATACATTTCGTTAATTACAGACTCGCCATTTTTAAAGACTTCGTAACGCTTTTCTGCCTCTTTGGCAGAGGTTTCATTTAGCTGAGAAAGGTTTAGCTTGAGGACCGAAATGAGCTGGCCGAAACCATCGTGTAAATCACGGGCAAAGCGGTTTCTTTCCTTCTCCTGAGAGGCAATTACTGCGTTAATCTCTGCCTCTCTTAACTTTAGCCTGGTCTCTTGCTCCAACAGAGCTTTTTCTTTCTGCGATCGGTTGCGAACAAGCAGTACAATAACGACCAGCAGAATGGCCATTATTATCAAACTAACGATAACAATCTGATTGCGCTGCAATTCTACATCTTGCTGCATAAGTCGGGCGTTTTGCAGGGCTATTTGTTGTTCTTTCTTTTCGGTTTCGTAGCCAATGTTTAGATCTGCCACAGTGGCCAAATGCTCCCGGTTGAGCAGCGAGTCTTTGGCTATATTCATTTTTTCCAGGTAGTTGAGGGCGGCTTTGTATTGGTTGCCAGATTTATAAAACTCATAGAGTGCTCCATAGGCTCGTTCCCTGTCGCCCAACTCGTTAATTTCTTCGGCCAACTTTAGGCCTGCCAGCAGGTTTTCTTCAGCCTTAGCTCTGTTTCCCATGCTTTGGTAGGCTTCTCCCAGTCCCACATAAACAGCCGATAGGCCCGACCGCTCCCCCATGGCAGTCTTCAGCTCTCTGGCGCTCTCCAGGTATTCAATGGCTTTGTGGTAGTCTCCTTTATCGGCATAGATCGAACCTAAGTTATTGTGGCTAATGGAGAGCAGGTAATTGCTCTGAGCCTGCCTGGCGTTGTCAGCTCCCAGCGAATAATAGTGCAGGGCAGAGTCGGCATCGGCATAGACTTTTTCGTGTACGACCCCAACGCCATTGTAGGCAAAGGCCAATAGCTGAGGGTCAGGATCGGTCTTCAGTAAAATATTCAGGCTTTGCCGATAGCCCGCTTCTGCATCATCCCAATTGTCCAGCTCAACCGCCACCGTGGCCATGTTAATGAGCGCGTAGGTCATCATCACATTGAGCCCGAGTTTTTCATAGGCCTTGAGGGAATTCTGAAAACTGAGATAGGCCGAATCAAGGTCGCCTTTATTGGTTAACAAGTTGCCTTTGTTGAGGTAAGAGTCGGCCATGGAGCGCTCCATACCCAGTTCTTCATAAATTTTAATACTCCTATCAATGAGTTGTGCCGCCTTGGCATAGTCGGCTGTTCGCTGATATATTATGGAGAGGTTGTTCATTGAAACAGCTTGAGAGGGCAAGTCATTGGCCTCTACCCGCTTGGCCAGGGCCAATTCATTGTAGTAAATGGCGCTGTCGAACTGATTGCGATTATTGAAAATACTACCAAAAGTATTGTAGATATCGGAAGTGACCAGTGCATCGTCCAACCCTTCGGCATGGGTCAGAGCTTGCCGCGCATAGCTGGTGGCCGAATCGAACTCGAACCTGTTTTTTAAACTCCAGGCTACCTGATTCAGAGATAAGGCCTTGTTTTTATCGGACTGTGAAAGCTCAACGGCTTGCCTGGCCCATTGCAGGGCTTCAGACTTATCGGCCGCAGATTTCGATAGCTGCAAAAGTATTGTCACCCGATCCTCTCCTTTTGCACTTTTCAGTGCTCGTTCCAGACTATCGGTAAAGGAGGTTTGTGCCTGAAGATCCTGAAACAAAAAAATAGCTAACAACAGGTATGCGAAAGCGAGCGGAAAGGTTCTTTTTTTCAAAAGGATTGGTTTGAAGTTGTTTTGAAAATAGCAAAAAGACGCAAAAGATGCTCAAATAAAATTGCGGCTTCTCAACAACCATTGGGACCGATGCCAGCAGAGGACGCTTCTCCACGGGCATAAAAAAAGCAGGAATTAAGACTGATGGTCCTAACTCCTGCTTCATTCAAATCTATACGTGACTAGTCCGGTTCGGCAACCCGAAGGGTTCTATCCTTGAGGGGTGTTGAATCGTCCGTATGTTTTACCAGTTCGGAGGAGTGTCCTTTGCTTTCCAACGTTTCCGGCTTGTTCGAATATTTTAAGAACAGGCCATAACCGAAGGCTATTAGGGCAAGTGTAACACTCACGATGTGAAAAATTCTGCGACTTTTGGTTGAAGACAGCATAAAAATTGACTCTTACTGTGTGATAACGCACAAGTTAGTTACAACCCTACCTAAAAACCCATCTTTTTCCATAAAAGCTGGAAAAAATTTGATAAGTGACACGATAGCTGGGTTTTGGTCAACTACCGACCTTGCTTTTCGAACTCACGAATGGTCTTCTCTATGATATCGCAGCACTCATGTAGCTGTTCTTCTGTCATTACCAAAGGAGGGGCAAAACGAATTATGTTTCCATGAGTTGGCTTGGCCAACAAACCATTGTCTTTGAGCTTAACACAAATATCCCAGGCGGTAGAGCTCGTTGGCTTGTCGTTGATCACAATGGCATTGAGTAAGCCTCTGCCTCTTACCAAAGTAATCAACTCTGTGGTTTCAATGAATTGATTCATTCGCTCTCTGAAAATCTCGCCAAGCTTTCTGGCATTTTGGGTAAGTTTTTCATCTCGAATTACCTCTAATGCGGCCATCGCTACTGCTCCGGCAACGGGGTTTCCACCAAAAGTAGAGCCGTGGGTTCCGGGCGTTATAACTTCCATAATGTGGTCATCGGCCAGCACTGCCGACACGGGGTAGACACCTCCGGAAATAGCTTTTCCTAATATGAGCATATCCGGACGAGCATAGCTTGATTTGCGCTCACAATGTCCTGCACAGTCACACTCACCACAAACGGCCAGCAGAGAGCCTGTTCTGCCAATACCGGTCTGAATCTCATCGGCCATAAAGAGCACATTATTCTCTTTGCACAGCCTGGCTACCTCTTTCATAAAGTCAGTGGCCGGCACATTTACTCCGGCTTCTCCCTGAATTGGCTCTATGAGCACCCCAACCACATTGTCTATTTTCAGAGCTTCTTCCAAAGCAGCCGTATCGTTGTAAGGTATTTTAATGAACCCTTCAGTAAAAGGCCCAAAGTTTCTTCTGGCGTCCTGATCGCTACTAAATGAGATAATGGTAGTGGTACGGCCATGAAAGTTTTGGTCGAAGACTATGATTTTACTCTCGTTTTCTTCTACTCCCTTCTTCTCGTATCCCCACTTTCGGGCAATTTTTATAGCTGTTTCTACAGCTTCGGCTCCGGTGTTCATTGGCAACACCTTATCGAAGCCAAAATACTCGGTCACAAAGCGTTCGTATGGCCCCAGTACATCATTGTAAAAAGCTCTGGACGTAAGGGTAAGCTGTTCGGCCTGCTCTTTGAGAGCTCCAACAATTCGGGGATGGCAATGCCCCTGATTTACCGCACTATAGGCCGACAGAAAATCGTAGTATTTCTTTCCCTCTACATCCCACATGAAAACGCCATCGCCCTTAGACAACACCACCGGTAGCGGGTGGTAGTTATGAGCTCCGTGCTTATTTTCTAATGCGATTGCTTCTTTGCTAGATTGTACCAATTCCATATTGTTTACTTTAACTTTGTCTCTGTTTTCCTCCAAACAAATTTCCTGAACCAAAGGTATCAAAATCATTGCAGCCTTAAAACATGACAAAGCAGAGAAAGGAACAACGTACTTTTGCCAGTAAAACGGAAGATTACTACATTGACAAAAATGGGTTGTTGGTATTTACGGAGCACTACCTGAAAAAGCGCGGCTATTGCTGCCAAAACGGATGCCGACATTGCCCCTATGGCTTTAAAAAATGACAGACACTTTTCAGAACCTATCCGTCAATATCTCCGAATTACCGGAGGTAAAACATTCAACTTTTTTTGGCATTGAGCAAAAGTACCTGTCGGTGACGCTCATTGTTACGGGGGTTACTTTTTTGGTACTTATGGTTGGTGCGGGGTGCATCGTCTATTTCAGCGATGAAATAGACAATGGCCTTACCGAATTTGGTTTGGCTCTGGGCCCGCTGCTCTTACTCTGGATCGGTAGCAGTCTGTACTCCATCAAGGCGTTTGCCAGAAAACGCTATAGCCTGCGAGAAAAAGACATCATTTATTGCAAGGGTCTGCTATGGCGCAAGCGCACCTCTGTTCCCTTCAACCGCATTCAACATGCCGAAATAAAGCAGGGACCCATTGAACGAATTTTCCACCTGCATAGCCTAAAGGTATTTACAGCCGGGGGCGATAGCAGCGATTTGGTAATTCCCGGGCTCAAAGAAGAAAATGCTCAGAAAATAAAAGAATATATAATGGGTAAAACCGCACTAGATGGAGTCGATCAGCAGTAAATATGCTTCGCCCACCAGGCAATCGAGGGTAGCCATAGGTATTATTCTTATCAAGTTTATTCGCTTTACCTTGCGATCTTTCTGGCCATTGGTGCTCAGCCTGTTTATTGGCCGAAAGGCCGGCAACTCCTTTGAAGAGGTAATTGGCTACGTAGCATTGGGCATTGCCGCACTCAACCTTCTTGGTTCTGTACTTACCTATTTCAGGTTCTATTTTCATATCGAAGAAGGAGCCTTTATTATCGACAAAGGGGTGCTAAAAAAAACCAAGACCAACATTCCCTTTGAGCGCATTCAAACCATCAACTTACAGCAAAATCTGTTGCATCAGATGTTTGGCGTAGTGAGCCTTGAGATTGATACGGCCGGAGCCAAAAAATCTGAACTGACCATAGATGCGCTTCGAAAAGAAGATGCCGAAGCTTTGCGCAAGTATATACTGGAAGAGCGAGAGCAACTGGTAGACAAAACAAGCCAGGAGAGTGCCCGGGTAACTACTGCCGAAAGAGAAGAGGAAGTAGAAGAAACTATTCTGAGCCTTTCGATAACAGACCTTTTTAAAGTTGGTGTGAGCCAGAACCATTTGAAGTCGATGGCCATACTCTTTGCCTTTGTTTTTTCTACCCTCAACGAATTGACCGATGATGTGGAGGACCTGGTGAGGGAACAGCTTTCGGGTTTTGAAGAATACGTGGTCACCAATAGCTGGATTGTCTTTTTGGGGTCGGTTATTATTGTGGCCATAATTGCCTTCCTTTATTCACTCATCAATACCGTGCTCAAGAACTTTGAGCTAAAGCTTTCTACCCGTAAGCGAGGTCTGAAACTGGTAAGAGGCCTTTTCAACAGGGAAGAAATAAGCATTAATCGTTCTAAGGTGCAAACCATTAGCTGGTCCGACAACCCGTTGCGCAAAGCATTTAAAATGTTCACTCTGGAGATTGAGCAAGCCAGTAGTGCTCAGGCCGACCAGTTAAAGGCTAAAATTAAAATTCCGGGTTGCTACCACCAGCAGGTAAAACATGTGGTTCAAATGGTTTTTCCTTTCGATATAAGCAGCGAACACGAAAAACACCGGGTGAGTCACCTGCTCAGGTATAGGTTATGGCTTACGGTTAGTCTATTGCCGGCACTGGTCGTTATACTGCCAGCCTATTACTTCTGGAACCCCAATGCGCTTTGGTTGCTGCTTTGGATTCCTACCTCCCTGCTGGCCATAGAACTCTACTATCGTAAACGCTCTTTTGAACTCACAGCTGAAATGTTGAGAAATAACAAAGGTACATTTGGCAACACCCACGAGATCATTCAGCTTTACAAAGTACAGGCAGTAATTATTAAACAAAGCTGGTATCAGCGAAGAAAGAATTTGGCCACCGTAGAGCTAAGTACTGCAGCCGGAGACATTAGTATTCCGTTTATAGCCATGGAAAAAGCGGAGGCATTGGAGAACTATGTGCTCTATAAGGTAGAAAGCAGTACAGAAAAGTGGATGTAAGCCACTTGTACTTGGGGCCAAAAATGCACTGTATAGCCTCTGGAAGGCTTCAATACCTTAGGGTTTATTTAGACCGGGAGATTTTTTAAAGATTGTTGGCAGTTTTAGGAATAATTCAGATATTTGCAGTCCGTTTAGAAAAAGCGGATAATTCACTAAGTTATGGCAAGAGTTTGTGACATCACAGGAAAGAGAGTTCAGGTAGGAAACAACGTTTCTCACGCTAACAATAAAACCAAAAGGAAATTCTATCCTAACCTTCAAAAGAAGAGGTTCTATATTCCGGAAGAAGACAAATGGATTACTTTGAAAGTATCTACTTCGGCAATCAGAACCATCAATAAAAATGGTATTTCCGCTGTTCTAAAAAAAGCAAGACAAAACGGCAACATTTTAGTATAATAGCGTCTCAGAACGTTATTATGCTATGATTAGACCTAACAAAATATACGCAATCCTGATAGTATTTTTCCTGTCAGGATTTTTTGTTTCCAGAGCTCAGGAGAAGCCTACCGACTATCTTTCTACCGAGTTTCATAAAAACAGGCGCGATGAGCTACGCAAGCGCATGCCTAAAAACTCAGTGGCCGTATTTTTTGCTAATCCGGTGCGCAACCGCTCCAACGATGTAGACTATGTCTACCATCAGGACCCCAACCTTTACTACCTCACAGGCTACAAGGAACCTCATGCCGTGTTGCTCATTTTCTCAGAAAACCAAACGGATGAGGAAGGCAGCAGTTATAATGAGATATTTTTTGTTCAGCAGAAAAACCCAATGGCCGAAATGTGGACGGGCAGACGCCTGGGCGATAGCGGGGTAAAAGAACAACTAAAGATTGAGAACGCCTATAACGGCTCGGCCTTCAAAGACTACAACATAGACTTTGCAAAATTCGACAAAGTGTTGTTTTACGACTTTAAAAACGATGTGCGCGATAACCCAAACGATCAGGCAGACCTTTATAGCCTGATTGAGCAGTTCAAACAAAAGGCGGGCTACTCCAGCGGAACCAACTCTTTGGGCAGAGAGCCTCAGCTCAACAACCTGGATACCCGCAGCCTCAATAGCATTATGGCTTCATTGAGAGGCATTAAAACCCCCGAAGAAATTGAGCTCTTGAGAAAGGCCGTATTTATTTCGACCGTAGGACAGGTAGAGGTAATGAAAGCCATGAGACCGGGCATGTCTGAAACAGAGGTACAGGGTATACATGAATTCGTCTTTAAAAAATACGGCTCAGAATACGAAGGCTATCCATCCATTGTGGGAGCGGGAAACAACGGCTGCATTTTGCACTACATTGAGAATCACAAGCCCCATATTGAAAGTACGGAAATGATATTGATGGACTTGGGAGCAGAATACCACGGCTATACGGCCGATGTAACCCGCACCATACCGGTTGACGGTGAGTTTTCTCCTGAAGAAAAGGCCATATACGACCTCGTATATAAGGCACAAGAAGCGGCTATCCAGCGGTGCAAACCTGGGGTTAGCTTCGCAGAGCTTACCAAACTAACCAAAGATATTATAAACGAAGGCCTGGCCGAATTGGGCATTATAGCCAGCCCCAGCAGCCCGCATCTCTACTTTCCGCATGGCCTATCGCACCACATAGGGCTTGACGTACACGACCTTGGCCCCTACGATGTGCTGCGCGAAAACATGGCCATTACCATAGAGCCGGGCATCTACATTCCCGAAGGCAGCAAGTGCGACCCTAAGTGGTGGAACATAGCCGTGCGCATTGAAGACGATGTGCTTATAACCAAAGATGGTTTTGAACTGCTTTCGGCTTTTGCCCCACGAACTACAGAAGAAATCGAGGCATTAATGAAGCAATCGAGCCCGCTGGACGCCTTTAAGCTACCTGAGCTAAAAGGAGGTAAATAAATTTGATGATGAGCTAATTTGGTAATTGAGCTAAATAGCTCATTTTAAGAGATAAGAATGAAGGAAGCCCAAGAGGGTTTCCTTTTTTTGTACATTAGTTTTTCAATACACACATTTTGTTCAAGCTGGAGACCATATTACTCGCAAAAGAAAAATTTTATGGATTAGCCATTCCTTATGATCAGTCTTTGATTTCGAAAGCAAAAAAGCTTAAAGGTCGTTGGAACCCTGAATTAAAACTTTGGCTCTTTCCCTTCACTCCAAAACTTAAAGAAGACCTTACCAAGGTCTTTGATACTAGCCACTCGGAATTAAATACTCCGGTTAAATTCAAATCCAAATCGAATCTTCCAAAAGAATACCTCGAACAGCTAGAGCGAAGACGTTACAGCCCCAATACTATTCAAACCTATCTTTCACTTTTTGAGCAATTTTTAAATCATTTTCCAGAGACTCCTCCTGAAAAACTTAGCGACAAAGAAGTGATGACTTTTCAAACCTACCTGGTAAAGGAAAAAAAGGTGTCGACAAGCAGCCAGAACCAATACATCAATGCCATCAAATTCTACTTTGAAAAAGTATTGGGTCGGGAAAGAGGGTACTATCATATTGAAAGACCAATTAAAGAATTTAAGCTGCCCAAGGTACTCACCGAAAAAGAGGTTGCTGCCATTTTCAACTCGGTGCATAACCTCAAACATAAAGCCATGCTATTATTAGTTTACAGTTCAGGTTTACGTGCCGGAGAGTTGATCAATTTAAAAATCACAGATATTGATAGTGAGCAAATGCGGGTTTTTATCAGAGGTGGTAAGGGCAAAAAAGACCGAGTAACAATACTTTCACAGAAAGCACTAGACGTGCTGCGTGAGTATTTTAAAAAGTACCGACCGAAAGCATATTTATTTGAAGGTTTACATGGCGGAAAATATTCAGCCTCAAGCCTCAGAAAAGTATTTTTAACCTCTCTATACGATGCCGGCATTAGAAAGAAAGTGACGCTTCATTCTTTAAGACACAGCTTTGCCACTCATTTGTTGGAGAGTGGGGTTGATCTTCGTTATATTCAAGAATTGCTAGGTCATAGTTCTAGCAAGACGACAGAAATTTATACACATATAACTCATAAAGGATGGGAAAAAATCGCTTCACCTTTGGACAAACTCAATATTTGAGAGATTCATTTAAAACTCCTTATAGCACACCCTGTTGGAAGGCTATAAGCACCTTTTCTCAATCTATATTAAATATAACCGCCACCACAGTGGCGCATAGCTAACGTTGGGCAACATGCAGAAAAGCCGACCGCGCATTCAGGCACATTTGGTTTTGCCGACACACAAAGCCAACGCAAAAAACCAAAAGAGCCTGAATTTTTGCCAACGCTCGACAGGAAATTGATAAATTGACAAAGGAATAATGGAGTGAAATGAAAAAGGACAAATACTTACAAATATTTAACTACCTCAAAGAGTTTTCGAAACTTAGAAGTAACCCTGTCCGCGACATTGACGCTCAAGAAACACAATATCCTGAGAAATTTTGGCTGGACGACATTCCCGAAAATGAGCTTTTTGAAAACATTATCAGAAGCGACTTCAACGAAGACAACGACTATTGGTTAAAAGTAAGAAAGCCTAAAGAGCCAACGAAACCAGAATTTTCCAAGCTTACGGAAAACTTGGAAAAATGGATTGACAAGCCAACATTATTAAATGAAGAAGATGAACCCAAGTTAAAGGAATCACTTGAAATTAAAGGAGAAACTCTTTCAATAGAAGATTTCCCAGAACTTGAAAAAGAATTACAGCAATACATTGACAAAAAATGGATTGATGACCTGATAGAATATAACGAGAAACTCAAAGCATACAGAATTGAACATGAGAAGTATGAGAAATTAAACTCTGTCTACAAACAACTTTTCCGAATATTCAACAAGACCCAGCAATTTGGAGAAGAGTACGAATTAGTGGTTGGTGTCGGACTATTGAACTTCAAGGAGAATGATGAAAGACCGAAGATTTTCAGACATATTTTAACCCAAAGAGTCGACATTAACTTCGAGTACTCTCAAAAGGACTCACAAATTTTCGTTTCACCAAACTTAGAATCTGCGCCCCAAATTGAAACTGATTCCATCCTTGACTTATTTGACCAATTTGATTCGCAAAACATCATAGATGCCGAAAAGGCGGTAGAAAACTACATTAAAGAAAAAAATATTGAAACAATTTTTAGCAACACAGAAGATGCTCTACAAATGTTTGCAGAAAGGGTTTCTCCTGATGGCAGCTATAACCACTTAATTGAAAAGCCAAATAGAACACCTTCAAAACCAAATATCACATTTTCCCCAGCTCTCTTACTTAGAAAAAGAAATACTCGAAGCTTTACCGCTCTATATGAGAAGATATTAGAGAATATTGAAAATGGTAATGATAGCCTTGAAATTCCGACAATAAATGACCTTATAGGCATCCACCCAGATATTGAAGATGATATTTCCTCACCAGATAACTCATTTAATGGTTCACAGATTGAGCCAATATTTTTCCCGAAGGAATACAATGACGAACAATTAGAGATTGTTGAAAAATCCAAAAGAAACAATAAAGTTCTCGTTCAAGGCCCTCCAGGCACAGGAAAGTCACACACTATTGCCAATTTAATTTGTCACTTGCTCGCAAACGGTAAAAAGGTTCTAATTACCGCCTATACAAAAAGAGCATTGGAAGTTTTAAAGGATAAACTCCCTCCCGAATTTCAAGATTTGGCAGTAAACCTTTTGAGTGGGGATTCATCTTCCATCCAAGACTTACAATCAAGTGTCAACGCCATAAATGATGAATTATCAAGAGCCAATCTAACTCAATATCAATCACAAATTCATGAGTTTGATAATGAATTAAAGAAGACGAGAGAATCAATCGCTGAAACCTCTAACAATCTTGTCAAGATTAAGGAAAAAGCAACACGAAAACAGGAGATTAACGAAAAATACAAAGGAACTTTAACTGAAATTGCTGAGAGCCTTGAAAGAGATACTCCATTATTCGAATGGTACGAAGACGATTTCAGTAATATTGAAAATAATGAGTTGCTTTCACGCTTAACGGAATTCATTCAACTGCATGAAAATTACAAGCAAATAGAGACTGATGAATTTGTTTTTGAAATACCTGATCCCAATAAATTACTTACTGCTGTCCAGTTAAAGGAATATTCAGGTCTTACTGCTAAGCTTGCTAATGGCTCTTTTCCAAAAGATGCTAACCTTAAAATTTCATGTTCAGATTTTGACCAACTATTTCAACAGCTAAATAACCTTCAAAACTTTTACAACGAAGTAGATAAATTCCAGATTGACTTCACTTCTTCTGTTATAGAATCCTTTTTGAAAGGCAGAAATCAGGAATGGTTGCAAATATTGAATCAGTCAAAGTCAGTGCTCGAAAAGTTCGAAAAGCATGATTTACGACAGATTGATAAGGATATTGAAGTCTCTTATCCTCAGGACAAAAGTTTAAAGCAACTTAAAAATGATGCTCAAGTACTTCTTGCATACTTAAATGAAGGTAATCCGTTATCAGGATTTACTTTTTCAATTAAAAAGCCATTTCTACCAAGAGAAATAAAAGAACGTCTTTATTTTATTGAAGCGGTTCGTGTCAATGGAAGTCCTTGCGATACCATTGAAGAGTATGAAACTGTATTGAATGATATTTCTTTTCGACAAGACTTTATTGAGCTATCAGAAATTTGGGGAAAAGAAGAGCCAAAAGGAAACTTACTATTCAAGAAAATTTCATTTTTCAAGCAAATTCATAATGAAGTGCTACGCTTATCAAAGTTAATAGAAGAAGCAAAAGCAGTGAAATTGGCTATAGAATCCATTAGCAATTTGCAGATAAAACTTTTTGATAATGAAGACCTAAAGACATCTATTCTCAAAGCCGAGTATAGCAAACTAAAAGAGAGCATTTCGGAGTTTGATGAGCTAATTAATCAATCTACCGCATATCTGAATAATTATGTTCCAAAAGGCTACCACCCAATTAAGGAAAACATAATTGAAGCATACAACAACCTTGACTTCCACACTTATGAAGAATTACTGAACAGAATTGAAAAGATAGCTTATGGAAAAGAGAATTTTCTGAATTTCAAAAATTTACGTTCAGAGCTTTATTCTAAAATCCCATCCACAACAAAATTGGTAGAGGACGATTCCTTTTCAGCTAAGGATGTAGAAAATTTAAAACAAGCAATCTATTTCAGAAATGCGCAACATCAACTTGAAAAGCTGATGGATGTCAATTATGAAAATCAACTCATTCAAAACCTTAATGAATTAGAACGAAAGGAAAGGAGACTGACTGCAAAGCTCGCTTCAAAGAAAGCATGGTATAAAGTTGTTGAAGGTTTACAACAAAACCGCTCTTTAAGACAGCATTTAGATGCTTGGGTAATGGCAGTAAAGAAAATTGGTAAGACGGGAAAAGGAAAAAGAGCAATGAAGTTTCGGAAAATTGCTCAACAAGAAATGGAACATTGCAAAGATTCTGTGCCTTGTTGGATTATGCCTTTATACAAGGTTGCGGAAACGATACAGCCTGAACAAGAAATGTACGATTATGTAATTATTGATGAGGCCAGTCAACTTGGACCTGATGCAATATTCCTGCTCTACATTACAAAGAATATTATAATCGTTGGAGATGACAAACAGACTTCACCTGAATATGTTGGTGTGGACGCAAACACTATGACACCTCACATAAAGCGTCATCTAAATGGAATCCCGTTTTCTGATTATTACGGTACGGAGTTTAGCTTTTTCGACCATGCTAAATTTTTCTGTGATGGAGTTACCGTTCTTAGAGAACATTTCAGATGTATGCCTGAAATAATTGAATTTTCAAATCGTCATTTTTATGCCCCTGATGGAAAAGGGCTTTATCCACTTAAACAATATTCCGAAAATCGTCTTGAACCATTGGTGGCAGAGTTTTGTCCCAATGGCTACACAGAAGGCAGAGGCGCAAGAATTATAAATGAGCCAGAGGCAAATCACATTGCTGAAACAATTGGGAAGTTAGTCGAAGACGAAAACTATAATGGGAAGTCAATCGGAGTGATAACCCTTCAGGGAAATCAACAAGCAAATGTGATTGAAAACCTACTCCTGAAAAGAATTGGAGAAAAGGAATTTCATAAACGTAAAATTGTTTGTGGGAACTCTTCATCCTTTCAGGGTGATGAAAGGGATATTATCTTTTTAAGCTTGGTAACAGCTCACAATCACAATAGGTCAGCACTTGTTAAACCAGAAGACGAAAGACGGTTCAATGTTGCTGTAAGTCGAGCCAAAGAGCAGATTTATTTATTCCATTCGGTGCAGTTAGACGATTTGAGTAATACAAATGATTTACGTTACAAACTATTGGACCATTTCAAAAATTACAACTCCTATCAACCGATTTTCAACACGCCAATAGAAAGGCGAATGGGTACACAACCTGAGCCTTTCGACAGTTGGTTTGAAGTTGACGTTTACAATGATATTGTAAGGAAGCAACTTAGTATTATACCTCAATACGAAGTGGCGAAAGGTCGATACAAGATTGATATGGTTGCACTATTACCTGATGGAACTAAAATAGCCATAGAATGTGATGGTGATAAATGGCATGGCCCCGAACAGCATCAAAATGACATAATGCGCCAAAAAGTACTTGAAAGATGCGGTTGGCAGTTTTTCAGAGTTCGTGGCTATGAATATTACACCAATAGAGAGAAAGCTTTAGAACCCCTTTGGAACATGATTCCTGTATTTGAAGAAAAAGAGATAGAACCCATTTCAGATTATGGCAATCAGGAATCTAATATTCAACAGGAAAAAGAAGTAAGAACGAATGATTCATTAGATGCGCAAAGTTCAGATTTGGGCATTGACACATATGATGAAGAAACTCCCGAAGAACAATTTGAACCTATTGATTCAAGACCAAGAACAGATAAAATACTTCGATACTTCAACCTATTTAAATCAGGGACATATATTCTGACAGATAAAGAGCCATTGGAAGCTGATTATGTAATTCCAATACAAGAAAAATACCAGACAGGTTTTCTTCTACAATGCTATAAATCAGGTCATGTGAATAAAGTCCATATTCCAATACTTCTTTCAAGAAGAATTGGCAAAGAATATATGAATGGTTTGAATAAAGATGGGGAATTGGTGCATATCGAAGCTGTTGAAACTGAAAAAATCATTGGCATTTACTTCAATGAGAATGGTCGTAGAAAATTCAAAGCGCATTTGACCGAAAACATTTCGACACGGGAGCAACTTCACTTGCAAGGCTACAAAGTAATTTACAATGATTTTGACCGAATAGATTACAATGTTTTACCCTTAGATATCTACAATGACATCAGTCGATTAGTATTCCAAAGTTTTACTGCCAATGGAAAACCAGTTGATAATAATTATTACGAATCTGAATGGTCTATAATTAAACGACATTCGAAAAAAGACCAAGAACCAGTTGTAGAACGAGTAGAATTGATTCCAAACTCTCTCTTTGACAATAGAGTCGAACTTAACAGCACAGTTAAAATCAAATTCCTAAGTAATGAAAAGGAATTGAAAGTGAAGTTGGTGGACTATCCTACTAATGGTGCTGAAATTATTGATGGAGTGCAAATTGTAAATATTATGAAGCCTTTAGCTACTTCAATAAAAGGTAGAAAAATTGGAGAAAGGGTTACAATAGGCGACACAAACAGTGAAGTTGAAATAATTGAAATAAGATAACCAATGACTCCAACGCTCAACAGCCACACACATTGCCAAGCCGCTCAAAGCCAACGCACCAGCCAAAGCTTGTCAAAGAGTGTGTCTGAGCCAACGCACGGACAGAAAAGAAAAAGCACGATTGCCCAATCGAGTAGACGGCCGTGAGCCATAAGCCCACGGTGCGCCTCTCACACCACCCAGCGTACGGGTCTCGTACTGGGCG
>MDTG01138849.1_pt1 | contig 35325 bp, 31 predicted proteins | sample 811421 | NCBI WGS metagenome assembly MDTG01 (sample SAMN05326645, study PRJNA326480) | marine metagenome | isolation source: seawater | place: Pacific Ocean: South East | collected 2011
GACTGGACATCGTTGGCCGTGGCATCGCGGCCGACAGCCAGTGCATCCTCGTCACGGGCCTGGGCGCGGAAACCCAGGGCCGTTGCGCCGAAGCCTTCGGCGGACGAACGGTTGCCGAGGGCAGTGGTGCGCTCGCCCACTGCGCTGGCCTGCTGGCCATAGGCCGAGGAGTAGTCGCCGGTTGCTTCAGCCTCGGCACCGGTTGCGGTTGCGCCGATGCCGCTTGCGGAGGCCTGCGAACCGATGGCGGTGGACTGCACGCCGAAAGCTTCGCTGGCGCTGCCGATAGCCGTCGATTCAATGTCGTTAGCAGTTGCATCGCGGCCTACCGCGGTCGCTTCGGCGGCGCGGGCCTGGGCGCGGAAGCCCACGGCAGTTGCGCCGAAATCGACAGCGGAGGAGCGGTTGCCGATCGCGGTGGTGCGTTCGCCATCGGCGCTGGCAAGCTCGCCGTAAGCGGACGAGTAATCGCCATTGGCCGACGAAGAAGCACCCGTGGTGGTTGCGCCGATACCCGTGGCGGTGGACAAGTTGCCGACCGCAATCGAGTTCACGCTGTTTGCCGCCGAGGATACGCCCACGGCAACGGCTCCATCGGCATTGGCTTCCGATTCGCCGCCCAGCGCGACGGAACCGATCCCGGATGCCGTTGCACCCTGGCCATCGAGGTCCTCGTCACCGCCGATGGCGATCGAACCCGGAGCCGATGCCTGCGCGTCTCCGCCAATGGCAATGGCCTGCGCGCCGGAGGCACTTGCGCCAGTCCCGTCGTCGTTGGGGTCACTGCCGATAGCGATCGATTCAAAGCCCGTGGCTTCCTAGTTTTCACCGCAAGCCAGTGCGTCTTCGCTGGTGGAGGTCGCACCGTTGTCGGTGTCGGCGGGATCGGCAACGCCGTTGTCGTTGGTGTCGAGAAGACACTCGGCTGCGCTGGCATTTTCAGGGCTCGCACCCACCATCGCGACGGTAGCAAGAGCAAGACCCGACGCACCCAGCGCCATGGTCGTCATCTTACGGAAAGATTTCGAATCCGAATTTCTCATTTATTCCTCCTGTGTGGTCGAACCGGGCCGCGAAAGGACGGTACGACGGCAGGAGGGAAGAACCCTGACTCTCCATGTGAATACTCCCCCTGTTGCGCGTCGCAGCCCCCAATGCGAAAATTTTCGCAAAATGAAGGGAATACAGGGGATAGGAAAGGTAAGGAGCGCGGTTAACGGCGGGGTAACTTCGTAAACACGGCGCTAACGCCTCAGGCAATGCGCAGGTCGAGCAGCGTCGGCTTGCTGGCGCCGAAACTCCATTCCAGAGCTGCGTCGAGATCCTCGACCGTGTCGACCCGGCGGCCGGCTACCCCGTGCCCCTCTGCGATCTTCACGAAATCGAGGCCGGCAAGGTCGCAGCCGGGCACGTGGTTCATCCCGAACTCGCCCGAGAAGCCCGTCAATGCGGCGTAGGCCGAATTGTTCATGATCACGAAACTGATCGGCAGTTTCTCCTGGAACGCGGTGAACATGCCCTGGACCGTGTACATGGCTGCGCCGTCACCCAGCACGGCGATCACCTTGTCATCCTGGGCCATCGCCACACCCAGCGCGCCGGGCAGCGAATAGCCGAGGCCGCCGCTGGCGCAGGAATAGAAGCCGCCCTCTCGCGTGATCGGCAGGGTAACGTGTTCCGGCCCGCGCGCGGTGGGCGATTCCTCGACGATGATCGCATCTTCCGGCCGCAGCGCGGCAATGCGTTTCAGCACATAGGCTGCGGTCATTTCCGCAGGTGGGTCGATCAGCTGGTGGGTGGGGCCGGAATAGGCCCGCTTGTTGGTCCGTTCTGCCAGAAGGGCCAGCCCGTTGTCCACGTCGCCCAGCACGCCGCCCCCGCCGGGAAGGTTGGCGAGGTGTTGCGGATCGTCGGACAGGGCCATCAGCCTGGCATGGGGCGGCCAGTGCGGACCGCTGCCCTCGACGTGATAGGTGAAGACCGGGGCGCCTGCGACGAGGATGGCATCGAACGGATCGAGTGCATCGCGGATCTGGTCCCGCCAGGCGTTGAGGAAGCCTGCAAATTGGGGGTGGTCTTCGGGAAACGTCTCGCGCGCGGCGTAGGGCGCTGCGAACACCGCGCACCCAGTTTTCTCCGCCAGCGTGATGGCGCTTTTCAAGCCACCCGCATTGGCAACGCCGGTGCCCAGCACCAGCGCGGGACGTTCCGCTGCGTCCAGCATCGCGGAGAGCCGATCGATGCCGGTGGCGGATGGCACCGTGACGGCATCGACATCCGGCAGGCCGGGCATTTCGCATTCCCGCTCCCAGTCGTCCACGGGGATGGACACGAAGACCGGACCCATCGGCGGGGTGAGCGCGGTGATGAAGGCGCGGATCAGGGCCAGCGGCACGTCCTCGGCGCGGGCGGGTTCGATCGCGAACTTGACGTAGGGACGCGGGAATTCGCTCGGCCGCTCGGCATAGAGGAACGGGTCAAACGGGAGGATGGAGCGCGCCTGCTGACCCGCCGTCACCACGATGGGCGCATTGTTCTTCCACGCGGTGAACAGGTTACCCAGCGAATGCCCGGTGCCCGCCGCGCTGTGAAGGTTGACGAGAGCGGGCTTGCGCGATGCGCGGGCGTAGCCATCGGCCATGCCCATCACTACGGCTTCGTTGAGGCCCATGACGTAAGGGAACGGCATCCCCTTCAGCATGGGCAGTTCGGTAGACCCCGGGTTGCCGAACAGGCGATCCACGCCGAAATGCTCGAACACCGCGAACGAAGCTTCACGCACCGTTGTCATCTTGTTGTCAAACCTCCTCGCCGCCGCGCCGCGCGCGGTCGAGCATGCCTGCTTCGTCCTTCTTGTACCGCGACAGCACGATCAGCAGCAGTACCACGATGAACGGACAGACGAGGTTGAGCGTGATAAGCGCCTGCGCCAGGTCGCCGCCGTTCTGATCCGAAATGATTCCCACGAAATAGGGGCCGAGGCCCTGGCCCAGCAATGTCATGATGACGAGGTAGGTGGAGAAGATGATCCCGCGCATCCGCGGCAGGGCGAGGCCCAGGAGCAAGGTGTAGGTAGGCGGCAGCCACAGCGTGAGGATCAGCGAGTAGATCGTGTAGCGCACGTAAAACTCGGTCAGCGTTTCGGCGCTGTACGTCCAGATGCCGAAGAATGGCGAGATACCCAGCGACAGGATGACCAGGATGATCATTCCCTTGGCTCCCATTCTTGCATGCAGCCAGTCCGCCAGCGGGCCTGCAACCAGCGCGCCGATTGTTGCGAGCAGGGCAGAAAGCAGACCGAACTGGAGGCCGACGTCGGCCATCGACAGGCCGAACTGGCGGATGAGGATCTGCGGGCTGGCAAACATTACACCGTAGTTGATGGCGGTCTGCAGGCCGCCCAGCACCATGATCATCAGCAGCGAGGGATTGAGCACCACGTTGAACGTCGGCTTGTCGGTAAGACGGAAATTCTGGAACAGGTTGAGCACCACGAATGCGCCGAAGCCGAATACGCCCCACTGGAGCACGTGCGGGCTGAGCGAGACGGCACCGAAATCCAGAGCCGGGCGCGGCGAATAGGTGGAGGTGAGGTTCACCATGAGCGCGCAGAAGCCGAGAATTACGGCCAGCCCAATCAGGTTTATTGCCCACTGCCGCGCCCCCGCATCGCGGCGCCACAGGTTCATCCAGTTGGTGCCCGGCGTGACGGCACCCAGCACCCCTGCACTGGCGCGGAAGGGAGCGGGATCCTTCTTCGTGGCGATGCCGTCCATCGTCCCGCGTTCGGGCTCGCGAAGCTTGTAGATCAGCCATGCCAGCGGGAAGCCGGGCAGGGCGGCGACGATGAAAGCGAACTGCCAGCCGCGAAAGCCCAGCGGCGCGCCGCCATCGGCATAGCGCAGATCCCACCACTCGGCGGCAATCCCGCCCAGAGCCATGGAAAGGCCGAGTCCCAAGGCAAGGCCCACCCCGAGACCGCCCATGGCAAGGCCGCGCCGGCTCTTGGGCAGCGAATCGAACAGGATGGAATTGGCCGCAGGCTGCGTCGCTGCCTCGCCCACGCCCACGCCGAGGCGGGAAATGGCGAGCAGGGTGAACCCCTGGGCAAAGGCGGCGAGTCCTGCGAAGAAACTCCACCCGGCAAGGCAGATTGCCAGCAGCTTCGTGCGTGTCCAGCCGTCCACCAGACGCCCCAGCGGCAGCGAGAACAGGGCGTAGAACAGCGCAAAGACAGTGCCGTAGAGCAGCCCCATCTCGGCATCGCCGATGCCCAGGTCGTTGCGGATATCGTTTGCCAGGATGGAGAGGATCTGCCGGTCGAGCAGGCTCATCATCTGGGCGGACGACATCAGGATGATCGCATGCCAGCCATAGCGGCTGATGCGGTTGTCGGCCTTGGCTTCTCCTGGCGCGGCAGGAGAAAGCGGAACGCCGGGGGCCGAACCTGCCGCAGGCGGCGTCGTCGAAGGGCTATCGCTCACAGGCCGAACAGCTTCTCTGCATTGGTCTGGAAGAACTTGACCTTCTGTTCCTGCGAAATGTCCATCGCGTCCAGCAGGCGCACTTCATCTGGCACGTACTGGTAGGGATAGTCCATCGCGTAGAGCACGCGGTCCTCGCCCATCACTTCCATCATCAACTTGATGCTGGCCGGGCTGGGCAGGCCGGAGTTCGTGCCCCAGACGTTGTTCCGCAGGTAGTGGTGCAGGCTGTGCTGCAGCGGCTTCAGCCTGTCGTACCGCTGCGAGCGGACGCCGGCGTTGAACATGTAATTGAAGCGGTCGATCCAGAACGGCAGGCCTTCGCAGCCGTGACCCAGCACCAGCTTCAAGGAGGGATAGCGGTCGAACACGCCCGTCGTCAGGATGCGCAGCGCGTGGTAGCTGGTTTCCATCGCGAAGCCGAAAATCGCCCCTTCCAGCCCTGCGTCCACCATGCCGCCGATCATCTCGTCGGGCGGGCCCTGCGGGTGGATGTAGAGCGGGATGTCCATGTCGGCGCAGGCGCGCAGGATGGGGTCGAACTGCTCTTCGTCGAGGTAATGGCCATGCGTGTGGCTGTTCACCTGCACGCCGACGAAGCCCAGCTCTTCCTTGCCGCGCTTCAGTTCCTGCGCGGACCATTCGGCGTCCTGCGGGCAGATCACGGTCATGCCGATGAAACGGTCCGGATGCTTCTCGCAGGCGGCGGCGAGGCGATCGTTGGCGCGCGATGCGATACCCCTGCCTTCCTCGGCGTCGTGCAGGGATTGCGTGCCGGGGCTGGTAAGCGCCAGCACGGCCTTGTCGATCCCGGCCTCGTCCATCGCGGCGAGGCGCAGGTCGCCAAGATCAAGCAGCCGCTCACGGATGAAGGTGGTCCGCTCGCTCGGGCTGGTGCCGTAGAAACCCCACAGCGAAACCGTGCCCTTGTCGGCGCGGCCTTCCTTCACCAGCCGCAGGATTGCGTCCATCTGCTCCTCGGTGGCGAATGCCTCCTCGGTCGCAATCCGCAGGTAGCCATGCTGGCCGCCGGTTTTCAGTTCACTCGTCATGCGCCATCCTCTCCCATCAAGCGCGTTTCAGTATTCAGCCCCGGCCGATCAGCCTTCGTGGACCGCTTTCACGACCGTGCAGGCCTTCACGCCCTCGGGACCGTCCTCGCTGCCGTGGCCGGACCACTGGACACCCTGGAACGGCGCGTCGGGCCCTGCGATCATGTGCGTGTTGATCCCCATCATGCCGACTTCCACTTCGTCGGCCAGCCGGCGCTGGCGCTTCACGTCGTTGGTCCAGGCATAGCCCGCCAGGCCATAGGGCAGGCGGTTCGCCTCGGCGATCATGTCGTCCTCGGACTTGTAGGGATTGATGAGGGCGAGCGGGCCGAACGGCTCCTCGTTCATCACTTCGGCATCCAGCGGGATTTCGCTCAGCACGGTCGGCTGGAAGAAATAGCCCTGGTTGCCGATGCGTTCGCCGCCGGTGTTGACGCGCGCGCCCTTGTCTTTCGCGTTGGCGACGAATTTTTCCATCGCATCGGGGCGGCGCGGATTGGCCATCGGGCCCATCTGCGTGCCGTCCTTCAGGCCATCGCCGACGACGGTGGCGGCCAGACGCTCCGCCATGCCGTCACGGAACTTTTCGAACACGTTTTCCTGCACGATGAAGCGCGTGGGGGACACGCACACCTGCCCGGCGTTGCGGGTCTTGCCCGGAGCGGCGGTGGCGAGCACCGTGTCCACGTCGGCATCGTCGAACACCAGCACCGGGCCGTGACCGCCAAGCTCCATGGTGGTGCGGATCATGTTATCCGCCGCCAGCTTGGCGAGATGCTTGCCGACGACCGTAGAGCCGGTGAAGCTGAGCTTCTTGATGATGGGGCTGGCGAGCAGGTGGCTGCTTACCTCGTCGGGCACGCCGAACACGGCCTGCGCCACTTCCTTGGGCAGGCCCGCATCGTAAAGACATTGCAGGATGCCCAGCGCCGAGGCTGGGGTTTCTTCCGCACTTTTCAGGATGATCGAACAACCCGCCGCCACGGCTGCGCCCAGCTTGCGGCTGGGATTGCCGAGGGGGAAGTTCCACGGCGCGAAAGCGGCAATGGGGCCGACCGGCTCCCACCGCACGACGCTGCGCTGACCCACCGGGCGCACCAGTTCGCGGCCGTAGAGGCGCTGGCATTCACCGGCGGCGAAATCGAACCATCCGGCAGAGGCCATGCATTCGATCTTCGTCTCGCCAACCGGCTTGCCCTCTTCCATCGTGGCAATGCGCGCAAGGTCGTCGGCGCGCTGGCGGATCAGGGCCGCCGCACCGTGCAGCACTTTCGCTCGTTCCGCCGCGGGCGTGTAGCGCCAGATCCTGTAGCCGCGCTGCGCGGTTTCCAGCGCACGGTCGAGATCGGCCTTGTCGGCCAGCGGCAGTTCGGCCAGCGTTTCGCCGGTAACGGGGTTTACGACATCGAATGTGCGCCGGCCCCCGCCGGAAACCTTCTCGCCGTCGATCACCATGTGGAGGGCTGGGTACTGTGTCATGGAACTCCTCTCGAGACATCGCTGCGACCCGCTTCCACGGAGGCTGTCGCAAGTCCGTCCTTTTATCATCCGGTCAATTCCGGCTGCCTAGATGCAAAGGCAGCCCTTCGACAAGTGCATAGCAGGCGACAAGGACCGTTGCTCCTCCTGCCTTTTCGCGCTCGTGCCAGTCGGAGTGGCCTCGCGGCTCTCGGACATTCTCGACTCTCCCAAATCGTAAGTTGTGCTTACAATTGTGGGAGCGGGCGGATAGAGTCAACGAGATTGGGGACGCGGCGGAAAATTGGCTGAAGGCGCAGGTTAAGCTTGGACACGCTAGGAGAGGAACCATGATCCGAACTGTCATCGCCGTCGCGCTTGCAATCACCCCGTCGCTTGCCCTTGCGCAGACGCCGCAGCTCAGCCTCGATCACCGGATGCTGGTGCGCTGCTCCGCCGCCTTCGCCATCGTCGCCAACGGCCAGGCCAACGGCAATGCGGACGCCTTGCGCTATCCCGACCTCTCGCAGCGCGGGCGCGAATTCTTCGTCCGGGCATCGGCGCAGGTGATGGACGAGGCCGGCCTCAGCCGCGAGGAAATCTCCGCCGCGCTTTCCGCCGAGGCGCAGGACCTATGGGACGAAGGCACGATCGACGAGGTCATGCCCGTGTGCCTCACCCTTTTGCCCGCAGAATAATCGTCGACCATTCGCTCTGGGCGCTGGACCCGAAACGCCTGTTGCGGCATTAGCAACAGGCAAGCATGTGGCAACTCTACTACTTCCCGCTCTGTCCATTCAGCCGCAAGGTACAGCTGGTGCTTTCCGAAAAGAAGGTGCCCTATACTTTGCAGAAGGCCTACCCGTGGGAAGATGACGATGCCTTTCACGCGCTGAACCCGGCGGGCAAGACCCCGGTGCTGCACCATGCCGAACGGCGGCTGGTGCTGATCGACAGCCAGGCGATCTGCGAATATTTCGAGGAAACCGAAAGCAAGAGCCCGCTGATCCCCGGTTCCGCCGCCGCCCGCGCCGAAGTGCGCCGCCTGACGGCGCTGTTCGACGACGGCCTCTACGGCGACGTGACCGAGCCGCTGATCTACGAGAAGATGAAGAAGCGCCTGATCCTGCGCCAGTCGCCCGACAGCGGCACCTTGCGCGCGGCCATGCGGCTGACGCACGAGCATCTCGACTACATCGACTGGCTGATCGACAACCGCCGCTGGCTGGCAGGGGCCCAGCTCAGCCTCGCCGACTTTGCCGCCGCCGCACAGCTTTCGGTGATCGACTATCTCGGCGGGATCGACTGGACCGGGCATGACCAGTCCCATGCCTGGTACCGCGTGATGAAGAGCCGCCCCAGCTTCGCTCCGCTGCTGAGCCAGAAGATGGAAGGCCTCCCCGCACCGCGACACTACGCCGATGTGAACGCGTGATTTGTAGGTCCCTCAAGCGCCGGGCGCAGCGCGTCCGCGCTGCTTGGCTTTCCTCGCATAAGCTCGGGCGGCCGTTCGGCCTTGCGGTTCGCCTTCGGCGAACCGATATTCTTCTTAAACGTTAGAGCCTTTAGCAGTTCGGCCTGCCCCTAGCAGGCCGCAAGGGCGAATGCCCGCGCGCAGCGAAACGGAGCGCATCTAGCGAGGACGCTCCCACGGAGGTGGGAGCGAAAAACAAACACGGAGTATTCCTGATGTCGGACAAACTTAATCTCACCGAAGCCGAATGGCGCGAGAAGCTGACCCCGGAACAGTACCGCGTGCTGCGCGAGGCGGGGACCGAACGGGCCTTCACCGGCAAGTACGAGAAGAACAAGGCCGAGGGCGAATACAAGTGCGCCGGTTGCGGGCAGCCCTTGTTCGAAAGCGATGCCAAGTATGACAGCGGCTCCGGCTGGCCCAGCTTCACCGCGCCTGCCGACCAGTCGGCGGTGGAGATGAACCAGGATGTTTCGCACGGCATGGTTCGCACCGAAGTGGTGTGCAGCAAGTGCGCCGGACACCTGGGCCACGTTTTCCCCGACGGGCCGGGGCCGGAAGGGCTGCGCTACTGCATCAATTCTGCAGCGCTGCAATTCGAACCGGAGGAAAAACCGGGCGAATGATCGTGCCGGGCGTTCACCCTGCATTACGTTTGCCCTATGCATGGCGGTGCCGAAGCTGAAGAATTGCGCTTGCCAAGCGCGCGATTGCAGGATTTTGACGACTGATGTCGAAGCGTCGGGGCAGCAGCTCCAACACCAGAGGAACCCGTTCGCGCCGTGCCACATCGAAGGCGCGTGAGCGCGAAGCTGCCGAGCGCGGTTTCAAGGCGACCTTCTGGCGCTGGACGAAGCGCGCCGCGATCGGCGGCGTGCTGGTTGCCGTGCTTGCCGCCATCGGCCTTGCCACGGCGGTGTTCTTCGCCTCGCGAAGCCTGCCGTCCTATGCGTCCCTTCGCGAAAGCCAGAACGGGCAGACCATTCTCGTGCGCGCCCGCGACGGTTCGCAGATCGTGGAACTGGGGCCTAGCTATGGCCAGTGGCTGGAAGCGGACGAAATTCCCGACGTGATGAAGCAGGCGATGATCTCGGTGGAGGATCACCGCTTCTATTCGCACTTCGGCGTCGACCCGATGGGCCTCGCCCGCGCGGTCTACAACGCCACGATCGAGGATCGGCAGGTTTCGGCCACCTCCACCATCACCCAGCAGCTGGCCCGCAACGTCTTCCTCAATTCCAATCGCACGCTGGACCGCAAGCTGCGCGAAGCGGTGCTGGCGATGGCGCTGGAATGGCGTTTCTCCAAGGAACAGATCCTCGAGCTGTACCTGAACAAGGTCTATTTCGGCGGCGGCGCCTATGGCATCGATTCCGCCAGCCGCAAGTTCTTCAGCCACTCCGCCCGCGACCTGAGCCTGGAAGAAGCCGCGATCATCGCCGGCTTGGTGAAGGCGCCGAGCCGCTATTCCCCCACGGCAGACGTGGAAGCCGCCGTGGGCCGTGCCAACGTGGTGGTTGGGCAGATGGTGCGCTATGGCGACCTCGACCCGGCCGTGGCGCGGCAGGTGAACGTGGATGCGGTGAAGCTGTCCACCACCGAGGGGCAGAACTCCATCCGCTACTTCACCGACTGGGCCTTGCCGCAGCTCGACCTGCTGCTGCCCAGCGGTACGTTCGAGCCGATCGAGGTGTGGACCACGCTGGACGTCGGCATGCAGCGCGCGGCCACCACGGCTATCCAGTCCAACGTGCCGGGGCAGGCTCAGGGCGCGCTTGTCAGCCTGGACCGCGACGGGGCGATCCTCGCGCTGGTGGGCGGCACCGACTACGTCACGTCCAACTACAACCGCGCCACCGATGCGATGCGCCAGCCGGGCTCTGCGTGGAAGCTGTTCGTATACCTCGCCGCGCTGGAAGCGGGCTACACCCCGGACGACCGGGTGCAGGACGTGCCGGTGACGATCAACGACTGGAGCCCGCGCAATTCCGGCGGCACCTATGCCGGCGAGATCGACGTGCGCAGTGCCTTTGCCTATTCGAAGAACACCGTTGCCGCGCAGCTCGGCAACGAAGTGGGCTTTTCCAACGTTGCCAGCATGGCGCGCCGGTTCGGCATCACCACGCCGATCAGCACCTATCCCTCGATGGTGCTGGGCACATCGGAAGTGCGTCTGATCGACATGGTGCGCGCTTTTGCCGCGGTATCCGCGGGCGGGCGCTCCATCGAGCCCTATGGCATCATGCGCGTCACCACCGCCGATGGTGAAGAGCTCTACACCCACAAGGAATCGCGCGCCTACACGCTGGTGCCGGACTATGTCGCGGCCGGGATCACGGACCTGTTGCAGACCGCCGTTGCCACCGGCACCGGACGTGCGGCGCAGATCGGACGCCCCGTCGCAGGCAAGACCGGCACTACCAGTTCGAACCGCGACGGCTATTTTGTCGGCTTTTCCAGCGGCATCACCACCGGCGTGTGGATGGGCATGGACAACAACGATCGCGTGCCGGCGCTGCAGGGCGGTCGCGCCCCGGCGCAGGCCTTTGCCGCCTTCATGCGCTATGCCGTGCGCGACCGCCCGGTGGAGGAATTCGACACCGACCTGCAACTGCCCGAGTGGCAGCTTGAGCCGGACGATGAATTCTACTTCGGCGAGGACGAGGATTATTACTTCTACATCGACGAGCAGGGCAACCTGGTGGATCCGAGCGGGAACCAGGGCCGCTATGGCGAAGGCTTCGATGTCGAAGGCGAGGGCGAGAACGTGGTGCGCGATCCGCTGGATCCGCGCGGCATGGACGTGCGGCCCGGCCAGTCACCCGAACCCGCGCCCACGCGCGCGCAGCCTCCGCGCCGCGCCAATCCGCCTCCTGCGGCGAGTGACGATTTCCTGGAACGCGCGACGGGCCAGGACCTGCCGCGCGACGACCGGCAGCAGAACTATCGCCCGGCGCCCAGCGGGATTATCGAACAGCGGTTCTAGGCTGGCGCCCCTCGCGGCGTAAAGCTGGCCAGAAACGATGAAGGGGCGGTAGCCTTGCAGCTCCGCCCCTTCGTATTTCATTCCGATACGATGATCGGCTGGTTGCCTGCCTAGTCTTCCATGAAGCGAACCGGCACCGAATGCGTGGTGCCCTGGCGGCTGCGAACGCGCAGCAACACGGCTTCGCGGCCATCGTTCTGCACGGCGCGCAGGACAGCTTCCAGTTCCTCGACACTGGCGATTTCGCGTCCGTTCGCAGACAGGATCATTACCCCGCGTGCGAGGCCCCGGCGGGCAGCATCGGATGCCGGATCGACCGCGAGGATCGCGAGGCCCGTGGTGTCGGCAGGCTGGCCGAGCTGACGAGCGATCTGCGGCGTGATCTCTACCGCCTGGATGCCCAGCACCTCTTCCATCAGGCCGCTGCCGCTTTCCTCCGGTTCGGGCGCGGGCATGCTTTCGTCCTCGCCCTGGAACATGTTCTGCCGCATCAGCTCTTCCTCGCTGGGGCGGCGGCCCACGGTCAGGTTCACGCGGCGTCGCTCGCCATTGCGGATGAAGGTGAGCGGCACGGTGGTGCCCGGTTCGATGTTGGCGACGATGCGCGACAAGGTATTGTCGGGCGTCACTTCCTGGCTGTTGACCGATACCACCACGTCGCCCGGCTGAAGGCCAGCGCCTTCGGCGGCTTCGCCGGGCTGAACGCCCTGAACCAGTTCGCCAACACCTTCCTCGATGCCGAGAGCTTCGGCGATATCCTCGTCCACCGGCTGGATCTGCACGCCCAGATAGCCGCGCTCGATCGCTTCACCCGCGATCAGGGTGCGCACGATGGGTGCTGCGTCCTCTGCGGGGATGGCGAGGCCGATGCCCACGCTGCCGCCCGAAGGCGAGAGGATGGCGTTGTTGATGCCGATGACGTTGCCCTGCATGTCGAACAGCGGGCCGCCGGAGTTGCCGCGGTTGATGGCGGCGTCTGTCTGGATGTAGCGGTCGAACGCGCCGCCCGAGCCGGTGGAGCGCTGCACAGCGGAAACGATACCGCTCGTCACCGTGCCGCCAAGGCCGAAGGGATTGCCGATGGCGATCACCCAGTCGCCCACACGCGCCTGCGCGCTGTCGCCGAAGTTGACGAAGGGGAAGGGTTCGGGACGGCTGATCTTCAGTACGGCAAGGTCGGACGAGGGATCGGTGCCGACCAGTTCGGCTTCGTATTCGGTGCCGTTGGGCAGAGTGACCGTCACCTCTTCCAGCGTTGCGCGCGCATCGGGCGAGACGACGTGGTTGTTGGTGACGACGTAGCCGTCAGCCGAAACGATGAAGCCGGAGCCGAGCGAGGTCGCCTCGCGCCGCTGCGGTCCGCCGCGGCGCTGGTTGAAGAACTGGCCGAAGGGCGTTCCCTCGAACGGGTTCTGCGCCTGCGGGATGGTGATGGACTGGCGGGTGGAGATGTTCACCACCGCCGGTTGCAGCGCCTCCGTCAGGTCCGCGAAGCTGGCAGGTGCACCCGCCACCGGCACGGTGTTCTGCATCTGGATACGGTCGTTCTGTGCAACCTGGGCACCTGCGGGATAACCCGTCAGCAGCGAAATGGCCGCCCCGCCTGCCAGCAGGGCCGATGTGAAAGCGTATGAATAGCGCACTGGCTTCACGTCCTTTGTATCCTCTTGATCTTCACGCGTCCTCCTGATGCAGTCGCACAGGGGCGCAATTGGTTCCGTCCCGAGACGCGCTATCCACCCGAAAGCGGCTGAACACGCGTTTAACGACAAATGTAGTCGTCAGCTCCCCCGACCGTTACTGGCCGGGATTGCGGAACTGGCGGAGGTATTCGTTGTCCGGGCTCAGGATGATCGAGCTCTCGCCTTCGCCCCCTTCGAACGTGGTGCGATAGGACTGCATGGCCCGGAAGAAGTCGTAGAAACCCGGATCCTGGTTATAGGCCTCGGCATAAATTTCCGCCGCATTGGCTTCCGCCTCTGCACGGATGATCTGCGCGTCGCGGCGGCCACCGGCGCGGATCGTTTCGGCTTCTTCCTGCCGATCCGATTCCATGCGGTTGAAGGCAGCCTGCAGCGGTGTGCCCTGTGGCAGGTCCGCCCGCTTGATCCGCACGTCCAGCACCTGCGCACCGTACTGCCGGGCCTGCCGGTCCAGCGCGGCGCGGATGTTGCTCATGGCCGTGCCGCGTTCCGGCGTCAGCAGACTGGCGAATGTCCGCCGGCCCAGCTCCTGCCGCAGCACCGAGGTGAGGATGGGTTCGAGCTGGTTGACCAGCTGCTCCTCGCTCGATGCGCTCTGCACGAACAGCACGGGATCGAAGATTCGATACCGGGCATAGGCGTTCACTTCGAGGCGCTGCTGGTCGTTCGACAGGACGGTTTCGCCTTCCATGTCGAGATCGAGCACGCGCCGGTCCACCATCTGCACGCGTTCCAGGATCGGAATGCGCCAGGAGAGGCCCGCCCCGGTCTGGCCATAGGGCTCGTCCGGATCGAAGCGATTGATGACGCGGTTGGGCTCACCGGTGCGGATCACCACGCCCTGATGCGTCTCGGGGACGATCACCATCATGGACATGGCCAGCACCGCCAGCACGGCAACGGCGACGATTGCGGTCTTGTAGCGTTCCCACATCTTACTGCCCTCCCTGCTGGCCGGAGACGGTGAGCGACGGACCCTGCGCTTCCTGCGAACGGCGGCGCACTTCGGGCAGCGGCAGGTAGGGGGTCACGCCATCGGCTTCGACAATGGTCTTGTCGGTATCGCGCAAGACACGCTCCATGGTTTCGTAATACAGGCGGCGCCGCGTCACTTCGGGCGCGAGGCGGTACTGCGAGTAGATTTCGTTGAACTCGGCCGCGCTACCCTGGGCAGAGGCGAGCAACTGCTGTTCGTAGCGGCGCGCCTCGTTCAGGTTGCGCTCGGCGTCCTGGCGCGCGGCGAGCACGTCGTTGAACGCCTCGATCACCTGCTGCGGCGCTTCGGTACGGGCGATTTCCACGCCCTGCACGGCAATGCCCGCGCCGTAGGAATCGAGCAGCGTCTGCATTCGTTCGCGCACCCGCGTTTCCACCTGTTCGCGGCCCGCACCCGACAGCACGGTGTCGAGATCGGTTTCCGCGATGGCGGCGCGCATGGCGCTTTCGGCGGATTCGCGCAGGGTTTCCTGCGGATCGGCCAGCTGGAATTCGTAAAGGACCAGATCCTTGATGTTCCAGCGCACGAGGTAGGAGAGGTCGACGAGGTTCTGGTCCCCTGTAAGGATCAGGTTCTCGGCCCCGTCGCCGATCGTCTCGCGGCGGATTTCGCTCACGTTTTCCACGCTCACCGACTGGATCGGCCAGGGGAAGGTCCATTCCGTGCCGGGGTTGAGCGTGCGCGAATACTTGCCGCCAAGCCAAGTGACGGTGGCCTGCTCGCGCGGCTGGATGAAGTGGATGGAGGTGGCCAGGACCCACACGCCGATGATGGCGGCGATTGCCAGTGGGAACCAGCTGCCGCCACCGGGACGCTGCGGGATGCGAAAGTTCGGTCCGCCCGGACCGCCGCCACCGCGACGGCGCGGGCCTTCGGGGCCGCGGTTCTTGAAGATGTCCTCGATATTGGCGCTGCGCCGTCCGCGATCCGAGCCGCCACCAGCGGAGCCGCCGCCGGGCAGCCACGGGTTGCGCGGTCCGCGCGGGGGCGGTGCATCGTTCCCGCCGGCCGGCGCGTCATCCCCGCCATCGCCGCCGGAGCCGCCATCGTCGTTACCACCACCAGAGCCGCCGGGGGGCTTCCCCCAGGGATTGCGCTTTCCAGCCATTGCCAGGCCGAACCTTTCGAAAAACCCACCCAAAGATGTCATGCACCTATCTATAGGTAGGGTTTCGACAAAAAACAGGGGGTCGAAGGTCCAATATTGCTGACCTTGGCCGACGAAGGCGCTAGCAGTCCCCGCCATGAGTAGCGATAAAGACGTCACCGCCGCCATTCCGCCCGAACTTTCCGGCATGGTGAAATCCGCAAAGTTCAGGGACGGGGTGGCCACGATCATCGCCGACGCCGGCGGCCTTGGCCGCAGCGCCGCGGCGCAATTGCAGCGCGAACTGGAAGAAGCCGTGGGCGCGGTCGAAGGCGTGGACGAGGTCCGCGTCGCGTTGATGGCGGACAAGGTGCAGCGCCAGATCATCGCCGTGGGTTCGGGCAAGGGCGGCGTGGGCAAGTCCACGCTCACCACCAACCTTGCCGTGGCGCTCGCCAATCAGGGCGTGAAGGTCGGCGTGGTGGATGCCGATATCTACGGCCCCTCGCAGCCGCTGCTGCTGGGCACCGCGAACGAGAAGGTGCGGGCAGAGGGGCAGACACTCATCCCGACCGAGAGTGAGTTCGGCGTCAAGGTCCTGTCGATGGGCCAGCTGATCGAACCGGGCAAGGCCATTGCCTGGCGCGGCCCTATGGTGGGTCAGGCGCTGGCGCAGCTGATGGACGCAGACTGGGGCGATACCGAGCTGCTGATCGTGGACCTGCCGCCCGGCACTGGCGACGTGCAGCTTACGATGCTGCAGAAGTTCAAGCCCGCAGGTGCCGTGGTCGTCTCCACCCCGCAGGATCTCGCCCTGATCGACGCGACGCGCGCCATCGACCTGTTCAAGCAGGCGCAGGTGCCGATCGTCGGCCTGGTAGAGAACATGGCCGGATACCTGTGCCCCGAATGCGGCGCGATCAGCAATCCGTTCGGGCAGGGCGGCACGGAAGCCGCGGCGCAGGCGCTGGGCGTGCCGTTCCTCGGCCGCATCCCGCTCGCCATGGAAATCCGGGTGGCCAGCGACACCGGGCAGCCGCCTGCCGCCAACGACACCGAGCACGGTCCGCATTTCGCGGGTATCGCGGCAGGGCTGGCCGACTATCTCGGCAAGGCGAAAGGCTGACGGCGGGTGAAGGTCTCGCGGCGCGGATTGCTGGCAGGCGCGGCGGTCGGCGGCGGCCTGCTGGTGGCGTGGAGCCTGCTTCCGCGCGAGTTCGAGAACCCGCTCGCACCCGGTGAAAACGAGTTTGCGGTCGACGCCTGGCTGAAGATCGGTGCCGATGGCGTGGTAACGGTTGCCGTGCCGCAACTGGAGATGGGTCAGGGCGTCACCACCCTGCTGCCGCAGATCGTGGCAATGGAACTGGGCGCGGACTGGCGGCAAGTCGCGGCCGAGCCTGCGCCGGTCAGCGGGGCCTATGCCAACCTGCCGCTCGCCGCAGAGTGGGCACCGCTGTGGAAGCCGGTGATCCCGGCGCTGGCGGATGATCCGGGCGATGCCCTGCTGCGCAACTGGGCGCAGGACGAACGCTTTACTGTCACCGCCCGCGGCACCACGCTGGCCGCCTACGAGGCCGCTTGCCGCGATGCAGGGGCCGCCGCGCGGGCCATGTTGCAACAGGCGGCGGCAGAGCGGTGGGATGTGCCGTGGGAACAGTGCCGCGCGGAAAACGGCGTGGTCTATCACGACGACAAGGCTGCCAGTTTTGCCGAACTGGCGCTGGAGGCCGCGCGCTTCGATCCGCCCGATCCGCCGCCGCTCAAGACCGAGGCACCGGTCGATCCGGCGGTGCTGGCGGGCATACAGGATACGGACATCGCGCCTGCCTTTCCCCGCGTAGACCTGCCTTCCAAGGTAGACGGCAGCCACGTCTTTGCGGGCGACGTGCGATTGCCGGGAATGGTCTTTGCCGCCATCCGGCACGGCCCGCACGACAAGGCAGAACTGCTCGATTTCGACGCATCCCTCGCCAGCAGGCAGCGCGGCGTGATCCAGCTGGTGCGCGGTAAACGGTGGCTGGCCGCCGTGGCGGACAACTGGTGGGCAGCCGAGCAGGCGCTGCAATCCATCGCCCCGCGCTTCGGCATAGATCGTCCGGCGCGAAGCTCTTCCATCAACGAGGCGCTCGGGCGCCACCTGGCCGAGGGGCCGGGCACTGTGTTCGAGAAGCGCGGCGAGGGCATCGAGGGCTACACCCCCACCATGTCGCGCCGCTACGATATTTCGCCCGGGGTCCATGCCACGATCGAGACCACCAGCGCGACCGCGCGGCTGATGGACGGTATCCTCGAACTGTGGCTGCCCACGCAGGCACCGGAGCAGGCGCGCAAGGCTGCCGCCAGGGCGCTGGGCATGAGTGCTGGCAAGGTCGTGCTCTACCCGGTTTCGGCAGGCGGCAGCTTCGACAGGCGGCTCGATAATGAGGTGGCCATCGAAGTCGCCCTGCTGGCGCGCGAAGTGGGCAGGCCGGTGCAGCTGACATGGTCCCGCTGGCAGGAAATGGTCGCCAGCAAGCCGCGCGCGCCCGCCGCTGGCCTCGTCGCCGCGCAGACCGACGACGAAGGCAATATCGCCGCCCTGCGCCTGCGCGTCGCCAGCCCGCCGACCATGCGCGAATTCGGCCGCCGCCTGTTCGAGAACGAGGTGAGCTGGGCCGCGATCGACGCGCTGGAAGGTGAGGCCGATCCCTTTGCAGTCTCGGGACTGGCCGGGCCATACGGCGTGCCCAACCTCTCGGTTGAGCATGTGCCGGTCGTCACCATGCTGCCGAGTGCTCCGATGCGCGGGCAGGCCGATGGCTACAACTGCTTCATGCGCGAATGCTTCATCGACGAACTGGCGCAGGACCATGAGCGCGAGCCGATGAGCTACCGCATCGCCATGCTGGGCCGCGATCCCGCCATGGCGGACGTGCTGCAACGCGCCGCGCGCCTTGCCAGCTGGGACGGCGGGCGCCCCGGCAGCGGGCAGGGCATGGCCTGCCACCGGATGCGGCTGGGAGGCGCTGTTGGACGCATCGCCATGGTGGCGGAGGCTGGCGCCGGCGAAGGCGGCCTGCGCGCGCGGCGGCTGTTTGCCTGCGTCGACATCGGCCGGGTGGTGAACCGCGACATCGCCCTGCAGCAGATAGAGGGTGGCATGGTGTTCGGCCTAGCTATGGCGCTGGGCTGTTCCACCGACTATTCCGAGGGCCTGCCAACGCACCAGCGGCTCTCTGCGCTGGCCATGCCCACGCTGGAGGATTGCCCCGAGATCGTGATCGAACTGGTCGCCAGCGACGCGGAGCCGTTCGACCCCGGCGAAATCGGAGTGCCCCCGGTCGCCCCGGCTGTCGCCAACGCCTTTGCCAGCGCAACAGGGGTTCGCCTGCGCCGCCTTCCGCTGCTATCGGCGCTTCCATGACCTGGACCGCGCAACAGCTTCCCCAAGACCATCCACCTGTAAAGTCAGGCCGAATCGGCGTCCTCGTAGTCAACCTGGGCACGCCCGAAGCCCCCGAAACCGGGCCGGTGCGCCGCTACCTGGGCGAATTTCTGTCCGATAAGCGCGTGATCGAGATACCGTCTTTGGTCTGGCAGCCGATCCTGCGCGGCATCATCCTCAACACCCGCCCGAAGAAAAGCGCCGCCGCCTACCGCGAGGTGTGGACCGACAAGGGCTCCCCGCTCGCCGCCATCACCGCCGATCAGGCGGCGGGCCTGCAGGCGCGGCTGGGTGAGGGCGTGATGGTGGAATGGGCCATGCGCTACGGCGAGCCTGCCATTCCGGCCCAGCTTGAAAAGCTGATGGACGCCGGGTGCGACCGCATCCTGCTCGCCCCGCTCTATCCGCAATACTGCGCCGCGACGACGGCAACGGTGGTGGACAAGGCAGCGGACTGGCTGCGCGAAAAACGCTGGCAGGCGAGCCTTCGCACGCTGCCGCCCTATTACGACGATTCCGCCTATATCGAGGCGCTGGCAACGGACCTTTGCCGTCAGCTGGACGCGCTGGATTTCACGCCCGAAGTGCTGCTGCTCAGCTTCCACGGGATGCCGCAGCGCACGCTGGACCTGGGCGATCCCTATCACTGTCATTGTCGCAAGACAGCGCGGCTGCTGGAAGAGAAAATGGCGCGGCCCGACATCCGCATGATCACGACGTTCCAGAGCCGCTTCGGCCCTGCCAAGTGGCTTGAGCCCGCCACCGATGCCACGCTGATGGCGGAAGGCGAGAAGGGTACGAAACGCCTCGCCATTGCCGCGCCCGGTTTCTCCGCCGATTGCCTGGAGACGCTGGAAGAGTTGGCCATCCAGGGCAAGGAACAGTTCGAGGAAGCGGGCGGCGAGGAGTTCGCCACGCTTTCCTGCCTCAACACCAGCGATGCCGGCATGGCCATGCTGGAGACGATAATCCGGCGCGAGTTGGGCGGGTGGATCTGACTTTCGGCGCCGCATCGGGCGGCGTCACCCAATTCCTGATTCTGTTCGGCGTGGTCTACGCCATCAACCTGCTGCCTGCCTTCGGCCCGCCGACATGGTCTGTCATCGTGCTGTTCGGGCTGAACACAGAAATGCCGGTGCCGGGTATCGTGGGGGTAGGGGCGCTGGCGGCTGCGTCGGGTCGTTTCACCCTGGCTAACGGCTTCCGCCTGCTGGCAAACTACGTGCCGCAGAAGACCAAGCGCAGTCTCGCCGCAGCGCGCGCCGCGTTCGAGCGCAAGAAGCGCAACGGCCTTGCGGCGCTGGCACTTTTCGCAGTGTCTCCCGTGCCATCGGCGCAACTGTTCGCCGCCGTCGGGCTCGCGGGCATTCCCATCGCCGCCTTCACCGCTGCGTTCTTTGCCGGGCGGCTGGTGTCCTATTCGATCTATGCCGGCTCCGCGCAACTGATCGCGCATTCATCGTTGGGCGACGTGTTTCGCGATTCGCTGTCCAGCCCATGGGGCATAGCCCTGCAGGTGCTGCTGCTGATCGGCCTGGTGTTGCTGTTGCGGATCGATTGGGAGAAAGTCTTCGGACCCGCTCCCGAACATCGCGACGAGTCCTAGAAGTCGATCGCGATCCCGTCCTTGACCCAGTCGCCATAGCGGGTGGGGCTGAGCTCCTCGTCCACCTTGCCCTTCTCCGGCGCGGGCGGCGGATCGTTGGTCCAGTGGGCGGGCTTGGTGAAGCCTTCAGGTCTTTTCGTCGCTCTTTTCATAGCGGCCCCTACATGGGCGCTCTGGCGCTGGGGCGCAACTGGCCCTAGGGGCATGTCATGGCCAAAACCCCCGGACTGCAACCGCGCCGTGCCGCGCTCAAGATGCTCGATGCCGTGCTGCGCCGGGGCGAGACGCTGGAGCAGGCGGGCGGGGCGGCCAATGGCCTGCCCGCTTTCTCCGACCGCGCACTGGCGAAGGCGCTGGCCGGCGAAGTGCTGCGCTGGCTGGTCGACCTCGATGCGCTGATCGATTCCGCCACGAAGAACCCTCTCCCGGACGATGCCAAGGCGCGCATGGTGCTGCGGATCATGCTGGCGGGCTGGCTGCGGCTGGAAACCCCGCCGCATGCCGTAATCGCCACCGCGCTGCCCCTGCTGGACGGCGGACCGAAGCGGCTCGCGCACGGCGTCTTTGCGACTTTGACCCGGCAGAAGGCGACCCTGCCTGCGGTGCCGACCCTCCCCGAAGCCGTCGCTATGCGCTGGGGCGAGCGGGCGTCTGCCATCGTTTCCGGTATCGCCACACCTCCGCCGCTCGACCTGCGGCTTAAAGAGCCCGAACTCACCGATGAAATGGCGGCGCGGATGCAGGCCATCAGCCTCGCGCCCGGCCACCTGCGCCTGCCGCGCGGCACCTCCGTCACCGACCTGCCTGGATACGAGCAAGGTAGCTGGTGGGTGCAGGACCTGGCGGCGGGCATCCCGGCCAGTTTATTGGGCGCAGGCGAAGGAAAACGCGTGCTCGACATTGCTGCCGCTCCGGGCGGCAAGACCATGCAGCTTGCCGCGAACGGCTGGGACGTTACCGCACTGGATGCTCACCCGAAACGCATGATGCGCCTGCGTGAGAATCTCGCCCGCACCGGGCTGGACGCGCACACGGTGATCGCCGACGCGCTGGATTGGGAGCCGGACGCGCCGTTCGATGCCGTGCTGCTGGATGCGCCCTGCACTGCCACGGGCACCTGCCGTCGCCATCCCGAAGTGGTCCACCGCATCGGGCCGCGCCAGATTGCCGAGATGGCCGAATTGCAAGCGAAGCTGCTGGCCCGCGCGAGCGGGTGGGTGAAGCCGGGCGGGGCACTGGTCTATGCCACCTGCTCGCTGGAGCGCGAGGAAGGCGACGACATTGCTGCCGCCTGCACCCTCACCCCTTATCCCATCCGCGCCGACGAACTGCCTGCCGGATTGCAGCCGACCGAGGCTGGGCACGTCCGCACAGATCCGGGAATGTTGCCGGACGATGGCGGGCTGGACGGCTTTTTCGTCGCCCGCTTCAAGGTATGAAGTGCTTAGCCTCAGGACGGCAGGGTTAACACAGATAGTTAACAACAGCCGGACGCAGACGGCCCGCGCACCGTGCAGACCCGCCACCGGACTGGAAAAGCCGCATTAACTCGAGCAAGGTTGAGGTGATTCACATTCTGGCCGGACAGGCTGGTAGGTGACACACCTCATGGCCTGCTTCCAACGGTACTCGCCGCTTGTATCGATGTGTCGGGCTGGGCTAGACGACGTCAGGGAAAAGAGGTGTGTATTATCGTGACCAAGCTTCCATTGATCGTCGCAGCTTCGCTTTTGACTGCCGCCTGCGTGACCGATCGCGAAACGGATAGTCTTACCGAGAGCGAGGCCGAGGGCAGGGCTTTCGCCCAGGCGAACTGTGCCAGCTGCCATGCACTGGATGACGGCGTATCGCCCCACCCGGATGCCCCAAGCCTGCGGCGTGCGGCACATCGCCTGCCGAGTTGGGCTGTCGAGGCCTCGTTCGAGCGCGGCGTGCAGGTCGGCCACTCGATGGAAATGCCGGTCTTCGTTTTCGAAGATGGCGATATCGCGAACCTGCTCGCCTACCTCGACGCGCTTCGGGAACGGGATTGAGGGCAAGGGAGAAAGCGGGGGCGATGCTCCTGCATCTTTCCCCCGCGCAACGCTCTCAGCCCTTCACCTTGTCGGCAAAGCTCTTCCTCAGCTTCATCAGCTTGGGCGGAATCACGGCCATGCAGTAGGGATTGCGCTGGCCTTCGCCCTCCCAGTATTCCTGGTGGTAGTCCTCCGCCGGATACCACTCGCCGCTTTCGATGGTGGTCACGGCCTTGCCATCGTGGCTGTCGTTCCAGCGCGCGATGGCCGCTTCGGCCTCGGCCTTCTGCTCGTCCGAAAGCGGGAAGATCGCGCTGCGATATTGCGTGCCCACGTCGTTGCCCTGGCGGTTGAGCTGGCTGGGGTCGTGCGTGCCCATGAACATGTCGTAGATTTCGGGCAGGGTTACGGTCTCGGGATCGAACGTCACTTTCACCGCCTCGGCATGGCCGGTGCTGCCGGTGCAGACTTCCTTGTAGGTCGGATTCTCGGTGGTGCCGCCGATGTAGCCGCTTTCGACGCTTTCCACGCCGATCACGTCCTTGAACACAGCTTCCGTGCACCAGAAGCATCCGCCTGCGATGATTACCGTTTCACTCATCTTGGGTCTCCTTTGGCCTGCCACATGGGGGCCCTAAGTCCGCTTGTCATCCCGCCCATAGGTCCTAAACTGCGAACGGTTATCGTTTCAGGAGAGAATTGCCGTGCGCCTTGCCCCCCTATTCGCAGCTCTTGCCATTTCGGTTTCCGCCCCCGCGCTGGCTGACGACCATGCCGAGGCGCCTTCGCTGGAGGACGTGCTGGCGATGGACGCTCGTGCGCAGGATGCGCCCCGCGACCAGTATCGCAATCCGGCAGAAACCCTCGGGTTCTTCGGTGTCGAGCCGACGATGCGCGTTGTCGAATACGGCCCCGGCGGCGGCTGGTATACCCGCGTTCTGTTGCCGTGGATCGCGCCGCAGGGCACCTACATGGCGATGCAGGCCGACACCGGCGCGCCGGAGGAAGGCACGCCGCCGTGGACGCAGCGCTTCACCACCGCCGCCAGCGGCTGGACCGGTATTCCTGCCGAGGAAATCGCGGCGTTCGAAACCGACGAGATCACCGAGGACATGCACGGCACCGTCGACCGCATCCTCGTGTTCCGCTCGCTCCATGGCCTGCTGAACAACGAAGCCGCCGATACCCAGTTGCGCGCCATGCGCCGCCTGCTGGCCGACGATGGCATGGTGGGCGTGGTGCAGCACCGCGCGCCCGAGGATGCGAGCTACAACGATGCCAATGGGTCGCGCGGATACCTGCGCCAGGCCGACGTGATCCGGCTGTTCGCCGTGCACGGGTTCGACCTTGTCGCTGCCAGCGAGATTAACGCCAACCCGGACGATCCCGCCGACTGGGAGCGCGGTGTCTGGACCCTGCCGCCCGTGCTGGCGGGCGGGGACGAGGGCCGCGAGCGCCTGATGGCAATCGGCGAAAGCGACCGCATGACCCTTCTTTTCCGAAAGGCCGACTGATGCGTATTCCTGCAATTCTCGCCGGGGCCGCCGTGGCCCTTTCCAGCCCCGCGCTGGCAGACAACCACCAGTCCGACGACGCGCAGATGGAAAACGCGCTCAACCTCGAAAGCGTGCTGCTCCACCCGCGCCGCGCCGAGGACCGTTCGCGCGACGATGCCCGCAATCCGGCAGAAACGCTCGCCTTCTTCGGTGTCGAACCGGGGATGACCGTGGTCGATTACATGCCCGCTGGCGGCTGGTACTCGCGCGTGTTGATTCCCTACCTCGGCGACGAGGGCACCTACATCGGCCTCAACCCCGAACTGCACCCTTCGCTGACCGGCTACTGGGACATGTATCGCAATGCCGCCACGCGCATTCCGTCCGACGCTGCCGAATGGGTTGGGGACGACGGCGCACAGGTGATCGGCCTCAACATCGATGACGACCTTGAAGCCCACGCCGGCACCGCGGACTTGGTGCTGGTGTTCCGCGAGATGCACAACATGCGTCGCTTCGGCTGGACGCATGATTCGATGATGGCCTTCCGCACTCTTCTGAAGGACGGCGGCATGGTGGGCGTGGTGCAGCACCGCGCGAAAGAGGATGCGCCGGTCGACTACACGATGGGGCAGAACGGATACCAGCGGCAGGCAGACGTGATCCGCCTGTTCGCGATCTACGGGTTCGACCTCGTCTCCGCCAGCGAAATCAACGCCAACCCCGCCGATCCCGCCAACTGGGAAGGCGGCGTATGGAGCCTGCCGCCCAGCTATCGCGGCGCGCCTGAGGGCAGCGAGGAACGCGCCCGCCGCGCCGAAATCGGCGAGAGCGACCGGATGACGCTGCTGTTCCGCAAGGTCGATTGATGCGCTTTGCTCTCCTCGTCGCAGGCGCGGCGGCGCTGGCGGCCTGCACGCCGGAGCCGGAACCTGTCGAGGCGGCGACCGCCGATAGGGTCGCTGCGCCGCAAGTCTCGGCAATCGAGGCGGTGATGGAGGATAGCGCCGCGGGATGGAACGAGGGCGACATGGATCGCTTCCTCGCCATCTATTCCGATGCGCCGGAAACCAGCTTCGTCGGCTCCGGCGGGCTGATGCGCGGAAAAGCCGCGATGGAAGAACGCTACCGCGAGGCATACGACTGGTCGCAGCCGGACCCGGCAGAGCGCGGCGTGCTGTCGTTCGAGACCGAGGACTTCCGCCCGCTGGGCGGTGGCCACGCGCTCTACATCGGGCGCTACATCCTCACCTACCCCGATGGGCGCGAACCGGCGACGGGGTTCACCAGCCTGATCTTTGCGCGCGAGGATGACGGCTGGAAGATCGTGGCGGACCACAGCTCGTAAACCGCCTTTCCGCCGACCCTCAGGAGGCTGACCATCTCGAGGCAAGCGACCAACGCGGCGAGAGTGCAAGTGGACTTCGCGACAGTAGGGAAGTAACGCCTTCGCGCATGACCAAACTGACTGTCGCCGCTCTCCAACTCGAACTTTCGCGCGATGACGAGGGCGAGAATATCGCCGCCGTCGCCGACCTCGTGGCAGAGGCTGCGGGCAAGGGCGCGCAGGTCGTCCTGCCGCCGGAACTGTTCTCCGGACCCTACTTCTGCCGCGAGGAAAAGGACGAGTTCTTTGCCCTCGCCCGACCGACGGCGGAGCATCCCTCCGTTATCGCCATGCGCAAGCTGGCGAAGCAACTGGGCGTTGCAATCCCCACCAGCTTTTTCGAGCGGGACGAGCACCACTATTACAACACCCTCGCCATGATCGATGCCGAGGGCGAGATCATGGGCACCTACCGCAAGAGCCACATTCCCGACGGGCCGGGCTACGAGGAAAAGTTCTATTTCCGCCCCGGCAACGACGGGTTCAAGGTGTGGGACGTGTTCGGTGCACGCATCGGCATCGGCGTGTGCTGGGATCAGTGGTATCCCGAAACCGCCCGCTGTCTGGCGCTGAAGGGCGCGCAAGTGCTGTTCTACCCCACCGCCATCGGCAGCGAGCCCAAGGACGCGGACATGGACACCAGCCGCATGTGGCGCCGGGCGATGATCGGCCATGCGGTGAGCAATTGCATGCCCGTGGTCGCCGCCAACCGCATCGGTCACGAGGGCAGCCAGGAAGCGGGCAACACCTTTTACGGCCACAGCTTCATCTGCGACGAATGGGGCGACTACATCGAGAAATTCGGGCGCGAGGAAACCGGCGCGCTCGTCGCCACGCTGGACCTTGAGGCGGGCCGCAAGCACCGCGCCAGCTGGGGCTTCTTCCGCGATCGCCGTCCGCAGCTCTACGGCCGTATCGCCGAAGACATTTGAGCCAGCACCGCTATCTGATCGCGCTGGGCAGCAACCAGCGCCACCCGCACTTCGGCATGCCGCGCGAAGTGCTGCGCGTTGCGGCGGAGATACTGGACGAAACGCTTGGCACGGTGGTCGGGCTTTCGCCCATCGTTGAGACAGCGCCTGTCGGCCCCTCGCTGCGCCGTTATGCCAATGCCGCGCTGATGCTGGATTCGCACCTGCCGCCCGCCGGACTGCTCGCCTGTTTGCAGGCTGCCGAGGCGGCGTTCGGACGTCGCCGTCTGGGCCAGCGCTGGCGCTCGCGCGTGCTGGATCTCGATATCGTCCTGTGGAGCGGCGGGACGTTCCAAGCGTCCAACCTCGCCATCCCACACCCGCTGTTCCGGGAACGCGACTTCGTGCTCGGCCCGGCAGCCCGGATCGCCCCCGACTGGCGCGACCCCGAAACCGGCCTTTCGCTGCGCCAGCTTCATGCCCGCTTGACCCGCAACGGCCCCGCCCCTAGGTGAGCGCTCGCAGCGCGTCGCGCTGCCATCCCGTGGGGGCCCTTAGCTCAGTCGGTAGAGCAACTGACTTTTAATCAGTAGGTCGCTGGTTCGAACCCAGCAGGGCTCACCACCTTCACCGCGCCAACAGTGCCAGCAGCGCAAAGCTCGCCAGCCAGTGTGAGCCCATGTAGTCGCCGTCGATCGCTTCCAGCGAGGCGGCGAAGTGCTCGTCCGCGAGGGCCCGCAACTTGGCGGCGCGGGGATTGCCGAGACTGGACGAAATGCTCCGCAAGGCCCAGGCGCGGCTGAGGTTGAGGCCGTCGAGATGCGCCATCTTGCCGTCCGTCGGGTCCGACACCGTCACCGGCGCGCATGATGCTTGCAGCCAGCCGCCTTCTGGCAAGACGCGGTCAAACCATCCGGCGAAATCGGCAGGCGGCATCACCCGCTGCATCAGCAGGGCGACCGAAAGCACCGGCGAGAGGAAGGAATCGCCGCCGATGTCCCAGCCGCGATATCCTTCCAGTCCGCCGAAGTTCGCTTGCGCATAGTCCGCGATCAGATTCTTCAGTTCCGGGTCGAAAGCGTCGGCCCAGTCGTGCGCCAGCGTCAGCGCGAAGGCTGTGTTGGCGTGGGTGCCTGTGGTGATCGGCCAGGTGAGCTTGGGCAGGTAGTCCGCGAAACCGGCAGCGAAATGGTGGGCGAGCGGTTCCAGCACGCTCGCCCAGTCGCGGTCCGCGTGGCGGCTGGCTTCGAGATGCAGGTAGAGAAGCCACGCCCAGCCGTAGGGCCGCTCGAACCCGCGTGATTCCGGCCGCTGCGCATAGGCGAGCTCGGCAGCGAGCTTGTCCGTCGTGAATGTCTCGTCCGCCAGATCGGCGATTTCCGTCGCTTCGGGCGTGTCCGGGAACAGGCGGCGCAGGGTCAGCAGTGTCCACCAGCTGTGCACGCACGAATGCCAATCGAAGCTGCCGTAGAAGGCCGGGTGCAGTTCGCGCGGGGGCTTCGCATCGGCATCGCTACCCATCACGTGACCCAGCGAGTTGGGATATTCCTGCCCCACGTGGCCCAGCGCGGTGCGGGCGAAGCGGCGGGCGAGCGGTTCGTCCAGTGCCCTCATGCCTTGCCGTAGCCTCCGCCGCCCGGCGTGCGGATCACGATCATGTCGCCCGGTGCCATGTCCGCGCCGCCGGTCGCGCCAAGGTCGAGCACCGAACCATCGGCGCGTTCGACGAAGGTTTCTCCGGGCAGCGCATCGCCCCCGCCTGCAATGCCGCGCGGGGGCACCTTGCGGCGGTTGGCGAGGATCTGTGCGCGCATCGGCTCTGTGAAGCGGATCGCCCGCTCCACCCCTTCGCCGCCGTGCCACTTGCCTGTGCCGCCCGAGCCTGAGCGGATGGCAAACCTCTCGACGCGAACGGGCAGTCGGGTTTCCAGTACTTCGGGATCGGTGAGGCGCGAATTGGTCATGTTGGTCTGCACCGCGTCGGTGCCGTCATGTCCCTCGCCCGCGCCGGAGCCGCCGGCGATGGTCTCGTAATACTGGCGGGTGTCATCGCCGAAGGTGAAATTGTTCATCGTGCCCTGTGCCGGGGCAAGCGCGCCCAGCGCAGCGAAGACGGCATCAGTGACGACCTGGCTGGTCTCCACGTTGCCCGCCACCACGGCAGCGGGCGGCCGGGGCGCGAGCATCGAGCCTTCGGGCACGACGATTTCCACCGGGCGCAGGCAGCCGTCGTTCAGCGGAATGTCGTCGTCTATCAGGCAGCGCAGGCAATAGAGCACGGCAGCGCGGGTGATGGCGGCTGGCGCATTGAAGTTGTTCGGCAACTGTTCGCTGGTGCCTGTGAAATCGAAACGTGCGGTCTGTGCATCGCGGTCGATGCTCACCGCCACGTAAACCGAAGCGCCGTTGTCCATCTCGTAGGCGAAGCTGCCGGAGTTCAGCCGCTCCACCAGCGCGCGCACGGCGGCCTCGCCGTGGTCCAGCGCGTGTCCCATGTAGGCTCTCACCACGTCGCGGCCATGCTCGCTGGCGGCATCGGCCAGCAGGTCCGCCCCGCGCGCGCAGGCGGCCAGCTGGGCCTTGAAATCCGACAGGTTGCGTGCAGGGTTTCGCGCCGGGTATTCGCCGGAGGTGAGCAACTCGCGCAGGTCTTCGGCGCAGAAGCGCCCCTCGTCCACCAGCAACACGTCGTCCAGCCGCACGCCTTCCTCGGCGATGCTGGCGCTGTCGGGCGGCATGGAGCCGGGCGCGGTGCCGCCGATATCGGCATGGTGTCCGCGTGCAGCGACGAAGGCGTCGGGCTGCGTGCTCTCATCTGACAGGAACACCGGCACGATCACGGTCACGTCCGGAAGGTGCGTGCCGCCAGCGTACGGATCATTGAGGCAGTAGGCATCGCCGCGCCGGATGCCGCGCTCGCTGCCCGCACGGTTCTCGACGATGCGGCGGATGCTGGCCGACATCGAGCCGAGGTGCACCGGGATATGCGGTGCGTTGGCGATCAGTTCGCCTTCGCCGGTGAACAGCGCGCAACTGAAATCCAGCCGTTCCTTGATGTTCACGGAGCTGGCCGTGCTTTCCAGCACGACGCCCATTTCCTCGGCAATGGCCATGAACATGTTGTTGAACACCGCGAGGCGGATAGGGTCCACCTGCGTTCCCGTGACAGGCGCGTGCTTACGGGGCGAGATGCGCTTGAGGATCAAGGAGCCTTCCTCGGCCAGTGTCGCGCGCCAGCCCTGTTCGACGATGGTGGTGGAGCCGGGATCGGGGATCATCGCCGGGCCATCCAGCGCATCTCCGGGCGTAAGCGATCCGCGCTGTTCGACAACGGCCTGCTCTGCCAGCCCGCCGCTCATGCCGCGACCCTCCACGCTGAGAGCCTCGAGCACGATGGGCGCGTCCTCGTCCGACCAGCCGAAGCGGCGGTGGTGCTGTTCGCGAAAGTGCGCGTCGGCTTCGTCCGACAGCGGCAGGTCGAGCGTGGTATCGCTCCCCTCGAACCGCAGGCGCATCCGGGGAATGAGTTCGATGTTTTCTGCCGCAATGCCTTGCGCGGTCAGGTCGTCGGTAACGGTGCGCTCTAGCTCTGCCAGCGCCCCGGAAAAGTCTTCGGCCAGAGGTCGCACGACGCCCGCCTCGCGCATGGAAACCACCGGGGCAAGGCCGATGCCGTAGGCGGACAGCATGCCTGCCAGCGGGTGTACCAGCACGGTCTCGATGCCCAGCTCGTCCGCCACGCGGCAGGCGAACTGCCCACCCGCACCGCCGAAGCAGGCCAGGGCATGGGTTGTCACGTCGTGCCCGCGCGCAGTCGAGATGGTGCGGATAGCATTGGCCATCTCGTCCACCGCCAAGGTGAGGAAACCTTCGGCCAGGTCCTTTCGCGACATGGGTTCGGGCAGTTGCGCAATGATCCCGTCGATCCGGTTGGCCGAGGCTTCCGGATCGAGCGGCTGGTCGCCCTGGGGTCCGAACACCTTGGGAAATTCGGCAGGATCGATGCGGCCTAGCACGAGATTGCAATCGGTGACGGTCAGCGGGCCGCCCTTGCGATAGCAGGCAGGGCCGGGGTCCGCGCCCGCGCTTGCCGGGCCGACGCGCAGGGACTGGCCGTCGAACCGGCAGATCGAGCCCCCGCCCGCCGCCACGGTATGCACCTGCATCATCGGCGCGGCGATGCGAATGCCCGCTACAACGCTGTCGCCGGTGCGCTCGTATTCGCCGGAATAGTGGCACACGTCGGTGCTGGTGCCGCCCATGTCGAAACCGATCAGCTTGTCGTATCCCAGCGCCTCGGCTGTCTGCACCATGCCGACGACGCCGCCTGCCGGGCCGGATAGGACGGCATCCTTCCCGCGAAAGGCCCGCGCATCGGCAAGCCCGCCGTTCGACTGCATGAAGCGAAGCGAGCCATGTTCGGGCAGCCGCTTCGCCAGTTGGTCGACGTATTGTCGGATAACGGGCGAGAGGTAGGCATCGGCCACGCTGGTGTCGCCGCGCGGCACCAGCTTGATGAGCGGCGAGACTTCGTGACTGGCGCTGACCTGCGAAAAGCCCAGTTCGCGGGCGATCTCCGCCAGCCGCTTTTCGTGGGCTTGGTAATGCCAGCCGTGCATCAGCACGATGGCGAGCGCTTCGTAGCCTTCCTTCCGCAGAGCCTCGAGGTCACGCCGCGCAGCGTCTTCGTCCAGCGGCACCAGCACTTCGCCATCGGCGCCTACGCGCTCGGCAATCTCGATAGTGCAACTTTCCAGCCGCTCCGGCTTGACGATGTGCCGTGCGAAAATGTCGGGCCGGGCCTGGTTGCCGATCTTCAGCGCGTCGGCATGGCCGCGCGTGATCGCCAGGGCCACCCGCTCTCCCTCGCGTTCCAGCAGGGCGTTGGTGGCGATAGTCGTGCCGATGCGCAGTTCGGCAATGGGGCCCTCGCCGTGCTCGCCCATCAGCCGCCGCACCGCCTCGCTGGCGGCATCGGGATATTGCTCGGGATTGCTGGATAGAAGCTTGGTGGTGACGATTTCGCCCGCAGGCGTCTGGGCCACGACATCGGTGAAGGTGCCGCCGCGATCTATGGCGAAGCGATAGGATCCGGTCATGCCCTTGCAGCTAGGGAGGCAGGCCGCCCTTGTCGAGGCGTTGCCACCAACGCATTCGGCGGGCAGGGTGGGCGAAAAGAACCTGAGAGTGCGGGGAGGCACAATGAAAGGCGATCAATTCACGCGGCGCGGTGCGATCGGCGCCGCCGGGGCAGCGACGCTGGCTGCGACCGTTCCGGGGCTGGCGCATACGCCGGGACGCAAGCCCAATTTCCTGTTCATCATGGCCGACGATCTCGGCTACGCGGACCTCTCGTGCTACGGGCGGCGCGAGTACGAGACGCCGGTGCTGGACGGGCTGGCGGCGCAAGGGCTGAAATTCACCCACGGCTATGCCAACTCGGCAGTCTGCTCAGCCACTCGGGTCGGCCTTATAACGGGCCGTTACCAGTACCGCGTGCGCGTCGGGTTGGAGGAGCCGCTGGGCAACCGCGAGATCGGCCTCGAACCATCGCACCCCACCATGCCGAGCCTCTTGCGCGATGCAGGCTACCATACCGGCCTTGTCGGCAAGTGGCACCTTGGCTGGCTGCCGCGCTTCGGGCCGAAGCTGAGCGGCTACGACGAGTTCTGGGGCATCCGCGGCGGCGGTGTCGATTATTTCACCCACAACGTGAACGGCCAGCCGGACCTGTGGGATGGCGACGTGCAGGTCGAGGAGGTCGGCTACATGACCGACCTGATGGCCGACCGCGCCATCGAATACCTGGATGCCCGCGCCGGGGAAGCGGACAAGCCCTGGCTGCTGTCGCTGCATTTCACCGCGCCGCACTGGCCCTGGGAAGCGAACGATGCCAAGGGCCGTGCCGAAAGCGAGCGGCTGGCAGAGCACGGGCCGACGATCCCCGGCTCGCTCGACATCACGCATTTCGACGGCGGGGACATGGAAACCTACGCCGGGATGGTCACCAGCCTCGATGCGAACGTGGGCCGGGTGCTGGCGCGGCTTGCCGAGTTGGGCATGGAGCAGGACACCGTCGTGGTCTTCACCAGCGACAATGGCGGGGAGCGTTTCAGCGATAACTGGCCCTTCACCGGCATCAAGACCGAGCTGCTGGAAGGCGGGATGCGGGTGCCGTTCATCGTCAAATGGCCGGGCCTCACCCTGCCGGGTACGGAGACCGACGTGCCTGCGCTGTCGATGGATTTCCTGCCCACGTTCCTTGCCGCCGCGGGCACTGCCCCGCATCCCGACTATCCCAGCGACGGGGTGGACCTGCGCCCGGTGCTGGCAGGCGGCACCCTGCCGGAGCGCACGCTGTTCTGGCGTTTCTGGGCGAAGGACCAGAAAGCTGCACGGCGCGGACGATACAAGTACCTGTCCATCGGCGGGGAGGAATACCTGTTCGACGTGGTGGCCGACCCTCTGGAGCGCGGAAACCTGAAATATCGCGAGGCGGAGATATTTGCCGACCTGAAGGGCCAGTTCGACGCTTGGAACGCGGGGATGCTGTCCGATCCCGATGCCTCGTCCTACCGCTTCACGCCCAGGGAACTGGCCGACCATTTCGGTTGGGACAGCTGACAGCCCGATCCCTCGCTACCACGAAAAAGCCCCGCTTGCCTTGTGGCTCGCGGGGCTCTTATCCCTGACCTTCGGGTCTGGTCGTCAGCTATGCCTCAGGAGGCGAGGCCGACAGGGATGGTTGCGTCCTGCTTCAGATAGACGCGGTTGTCATCAATGCGGTCGACAGCGTCGAGCGGCATATAGTGGTGCATGTCGTCCTTGCTGTCCGAACGGGTCAGCTTGATCTTGTCATCTTGGACATCGTCCACGGTTCCAAGGTGCTGCCCTTCGAAATTGGTGACTTCCATGTGTTCCTTGATGCGGAGCTTCTCAAACATGAGATTTCCTTTCGTTTTTATCAGCTTACACCAATCCAACGGGTGATCCGGCCTCCCCGTTCCTCGTCTCGTCGCCGCTCGGCAACGGTCTGTGGAGGGGGCTTGCGAATGGGCGCGGAAACTCTGGCCAAGGCGGCGCGTATCGCTAGTCTGAGGCTCGAACGGAGGGACCATGGCCACCGGCGGATACGGCGCGCGCAAAAAACGGCTGAACTGGAAGCTGATCGTCCTGATCGTGCTGCTGCACGTGGCGGCGCTTTACGGCCTTGCCCGCGCGCTGGCGCCCGAATTCACCGCCAGCGTGATAGAGCAGGCGACGTCGATGGTGACGGTGACGGTCTCGACCTACGAGGAAGAACTGCCCGAGGTCGAACCGAGCATGTCGCCCCCGCAACCCGACGAAGGCGCGGCAGCGGAAGCGGGGAAGGACGCCGTCGCCCGCGAAGTGGTCGCCCCGCCGCAGCCCTTGCCGCGTCCAAGCCCGGCTCCGCGCGCCAGTTCCACCGGCACAGCCAATGCCTCCGGCGCGACGGACAGCGGCGAGGGTACGGGCGCTGGCGGCAGGGGCGATGGCACCGGCAGCGGGCGCAGCGGGTCGGGGCAGGGCGGCGCGGTCGCGGTCGGCCCATCGGTGCGTTCGGGCGAACTCAACGAGGCGCGCGATTTTCCCGTGCCAGAAGGCGGGCGTGCGGCGCGTTTCGGAAAGTCGGTGACGGTGCATTTCACCGTCACCACCGGCGGCCGGGCGCGCGATTGTTCGGTCGCCAGCACGCAGGTGGACGCCGCCACTACCGCGCGGGTCTGTCCGCTCGTTGTCGAGCGCATCCGCTTCAATCCCGCTACCACGCGCGACGGAACGCCGGTGGAGGCGCGGTACGGCTACCGTGTCGATTTCCGGGCGCGCTAGCTGGTTTCCCGTAACAACCGGCTTGCATGCACGCCTGCGATAGATAGGACATGCTGCATGAGCGAAATACATCCCGTCATCCTGTGCGGAGGCAGCGGAACGCGCCTGTGGCCACGCAGTCGCAAGAGCAAGCCCAAGCCTTTCCTGCCGCTGGTGGGAGACCAGACGCTGTTCGAGGCCACGCTGGCACGTGTCGCCGATCCGGCGCTGTTCGTGAGTCCCAGCGTCGTGACAGGGGCAGCCCACCTGCCGCATGTCGAGGCGCAACTGGCGGGCGATGCATCCATCATCGTCGAGCCCGAAGCGAAGAACACGGCGGCCGCGATTGCCCTGGCCGCCGCGCAGCTACCCGAGGATGCGGTGATGCTGGTGTGCCCCAGCGACCATTACATCGGCAACGTGCCCGCCTTCCACGATGCGGTTAAGGCGGCAGCGGCGATGGCGCGGCAGGACTACATGGTCGCTTTCGGCATCACCCCCACCGCGCCCGAAACCGGCTTCGGCTATATCCGTCGGGGCGCGGCGCTGGAGGGCGGCTACGGCGTCGCGGAATTCGTCGAGAAGCCGGACCTGGAGCGCGCCGCGCAGTTCCTCGCGTCCGGAGAGTACAGCTGGAACGGGGGCATCTTCATGTTCCGGGCAGGCGCCTTCATGGCGGAACTGGCACGCCACAGACCGCCACTGGCCGATGCGGTGCGACGCGCGGTGGACAATGGCAGGGCCGATGGTGCCCGTTTCCATCCGGACGCGCAGGCCTTTGCCGAAATCGAATCCGAATCCGTCGACTACGCGGTGATGGAAGAGACCGACCGCGCAGCCATGGTGCCTGTTGCCATGGGCTGGTCCGACATCGGCAACTGGCACGCCCTGCGCGATGCGCGCGACGGGGACGGCGATGGCAACCGCACGCGCGGTCCGGTGGAACTGGTCAATTGCCGCGGCGTGCTGGCCGACAGCGACACCCTGCGCATCTCCGCCATCGGGCTGGAGAACGTGGCCATCGTGGTGGACGGCGACGAGGTGCTGGTGACGACGATGGAAGGCGCGCAGGCAGTCGGCAAGCTGCTGGGCGCTGCGAACCAATGATCGACTCGATCCCGGTCATGGGCACCATGATCGCCCAGACCATCCAGCTGGCGCTGGCCCCGGTTTTCGTGCTGGTGGCGATCGGCAACATCATCGGCACACTGACGCAGCGGCTGGGGCGCGTGGTGGATCGCAGCCGCCAGTTACAGCGCGAACACGGCGAGACAGAGGGGATGGCGCATGACGTGGTCGTGCGCGAGATCCGCTCGCTCGACCACCGCATTGCCCTTATCGGCAGCGCGCTGCTGCGGCTCGTACTGGCGGGCATCGCCATCGGTATCACCGTGGTGCTGCTGTTCGTGGCC
>MDTG01043944.1_pt1 | contig 35323 bp, 30 predicted proteins | sample 811421 | NCBI WGS metagenome assembly MDTG01 (sample SAMN05326645, study PRJNA326480) | marine metagenome | isolation source: seawater | place: Pacific Ocean: South East | collected 2011
GCTTTGTCGGCGGTCTTCGCAGGGCGGCAAACCTGGATCCCCGCCTTCGCGGGGATGACGGTAGAGGGGGTGTGGCGCAGGCGGGTGGGGGTGGTGTCGGACATGAGCGGTGGGGTCTGCGGGAACGGTCGACGCTGTCCGCCAGCCCGCTGCGGTTCGACGTTGCCGTCCTCGCGGCCGGTCCCCGCTTTGTCGGCGGTCTTCGCAGGGCGGCAAACCTGGATCCCCGCCTTCGCGGGGATGACGGTAGAGGGGGTGTGGCGCAGGTGGGTGGGGGTGGTGTCGGACAGATCCTCGGCAGGGTCCGTACCCCCGGGGAGGCCGGGGCCGATGGGGAGGCTTGGATGATGGCCGGCTGGATCTTCGCGGTGTTCGGCCTGCTGTTCGTGGGCGTGGGCGGTTTTGCGTTGGTGATGATGATGCGCGGCAAGCTGAACGCCACCGCGGCGGCGCCGGTGCGGCGCGAGGTGGTGCCGGATGGCGAGGTGCTTCATCTGCCGCTGGCGGCGGGGTTTGCCGGGATCAAAGGGCTGCCCTGGATCAGCTGGGCCAGCAGCGATATCCGGCCGCGACTGGTGCTGCATCCGGATGTGGTGGAATACGGCGTGGTGCGCAGCCATCGCCTTCCCTATGCGGCGGTGTCGCGGGTGGATGTCCGACGCACAGCCGGGACCTGTAATTTTGTGCTCGAATTCCACGGAAGGTTGTCGAGTTTCGCCGGCAATCTGGTCGATCCGGGCAAGGCGCTGCTGGCGGTGCAGGTGCTGGCGGAACGGGGGTGTCCGCTCTCGCCCCGCGCTCAACGGCTGCTGAACGAGGCGGAGGGCGGCTGTCAATGACCGGGGCTGAGGCAAAGCTGCGGCAGGATCGTGTGAAAGCCGGGGCGGCGCGCGCCGCCGGTTCAGACCCGCGGATGGCGATGATAGGCTCGGCCAGCCGAAGCCGGAGATGGAGACCGATGAGGGAGCCGGAATGATGGAAGGTGGTCTCGGAAGCCTGGGAGGGGCGCCGATATCCTCGGCGCCGATCCAGGACGGCCGGCTGCTGGTGCTGGACACGAGCCTTGGCCGCGACGTCTTCCTGCTGGAAAAGCTGGAAGGGTTCGAGGCGCTGTCCACCCTGTTCCGCTTCGAGCTGCGCGTGCGGGCGACCCGCGAGGATGTGGCGCCCGACGAGCTGATCGGCCGGCCGGTGGGGTTCTCGCTGGAACTGCCGGCGGGATCGGCCGGCGGCGACCGGCGCCATTGGTGCGGCATCGTGACCGAGCTTTCCGCCGACGAGGCGGTCGCCCGCGGACGGCGCGCCTATACGCTGGTCGTGCGGCCCTGGACCTGGCTGCTGACCCAGACATCGGACTGCCGGATCTTCCAGGACATGACCAGCCTGGAGATCATGCGCCGGATCTTTACCGAGAACGGCTTTCAGGATTTCGATTTCGGCGGCGTGATCAACACCCCGCCCAAGCGCGATTATTGCGTCCAGTATCGCGAGACCGATTTCGACTTCGTCGCCCGGCTGATGGAAGAGGACGGGCTGTTCTGGACCTTCCGCCATCGCGAAGACGCCCATCTGCTGGTGGTGGCCGACGGCGTGCACGCCTATCAGCCGGCGCCGGACGAGGTGCTGCGTTTCGCCCCCACCGATGTCGACCTGAACGGGGTGATCCGCTGGGACCGGCATTTCCGCTTCGTGACCGGCGCGGTCGCCCGGTCGGATTATGATTACGAGGCGCCGGAGGTGGATCTTGCCGGCCGGGCCGGATCGGTCGCCGGGCTGACGACCAACGGATCTTACGAGATCTATGACTGGCATGGCCGGCATCTGACGCCGGAAAGCGGCAGGCGCGGGGCCGCGCGCTGGATGGCGGCGATCGAAAGCGATGTCGACCATGTCGAGGCGCTGGCGACCAATCGCTGCCTGGCGCCGGGCGACATGTTCACCCTGACCGGCCACCCGTCCGACATCGAGAACGGCAGCCCCCATGTGGTGACGGCGGTGTCGCACCGCGCCAGCGCCGAGGGGTATGAAGTCGGCACCGCCGGAGATGCGCCGCGCTATGCGGCGGAATTCCGCGCCATCCCGGCCGCCACCCGCTATGTGACGCCCGAGACCACGCCGCGCCCCACCATCGACGGCGTCCAGACCGCAACCGTGGTCGGACCCGCGGGCGAAGAGATCCACACCGACCGTTATGGCCGGATCAAGGTCCGCTTCCCCTGGGACCGCTATGCCACCGGCGACGACCGGTCGTCCTGCTGGATCCGGGTGATGCAGCCCTGGGGCGGGCGGGGCATGGGGGTGCAGACCATTCCGCGCATCGGGATGGAGGTGATGGTCGCCTTCATCGAGGGCGACCCCGACCGGCCGCTGGTGGTCGGCACCGTGCCCAATGCCGAGACCATGCCGCCCCTGACCCTGCCTGCGACCAGGACCCGGACCTCGTTCAAATCCACCACCAGCCCCGGCGGCGGCGGCTTCAACGAGCTGAGCTTCGAAGATCTGGCGGGGGCGGAGGAGCTTTTGTTCCGCGCCCAGCGCGACCATGCCCGCATGGCCGGCCGCAACCGCATGATCAACACCGCCAATGTCTCGACCGAGGACACCAACACGCTCTGGGGCAGTGCGGTCGGCAACAGCGAGGTGGTGAAGACCCGCGCCAATGTGCTGATCCAGCATGTGATGAGCCGGATCATCCTGGATGGCGAGCGGGTGCGGTTCGAACATACCAACGGCCACTTCTTCGACCTGTCGGCCGAAGGCATCAGCTTTTCGTCGACCAACAAGCTGCTTCAGATGCGCAACACCGACAATTTCATCTTCGTCAACAAAGACGGGGTGGTGCGCAAGGGCAAGGTGCTGCTGGATGAGGATGCCGGCGGCACATCCTCGGTGACGATTTCCGCCGACGGCGTCGGCAGCAACGGCCCGGTGGTGATGCTGAATTGCGGCCCCGCCTATGGCGACTATGTCCAGAACCAGCCCGCCACCCCCGGAACCGAGGGCGACCGCGAGGCCTGGAAGGCCGAAGGCGACGCCTGGGCCGGCACGCGTGACGGCGACGGCGGCACGGCCCGGGTGATGGGCGGTGAGGGATCGATCACCGCCGATGACGGCCGGGTGGAGGCCGAGTTCAAGGGCGGCGGGGCCTTCCTGGATGGCGATCTGGAAGGCGAATACGGCAGCGTCGGCGGCAAGCTGAACGTGCTGGGTGCCGAGGGCAAGGGCCATGCCGGCGTCGGCTATGGTGCCGGCGCCTATGGCGAGGCCCGGGCCAGCATGATCGACGCCAATGTCCGCGGTGCGCTGGGCGATCTTGAGACCGGCGGCGTCGGCGGCCAGGCGGAATACCGCCAGATGGCGGCCTCGGCCAAGGGCGAGATCCTGCTGGGCGATGACGGCCGCCGCGCCGGCCTGGCGCTGGGCGGCATGGCCAGCGCCTCGGCGCTGGAAGGCGGGTTGCAGGGCGATGTCACCATCCCGATCGGCTGGCTGCCCTGGGTGCCCGACGACTATACGATCAATCTTCAGGGCCGCCTGACCGGCGCCGCCGGCACCGTTGCCGCCTCGGCGGGCGGGTTCGGCTATTACGATTACGGCGGCGACGGTCGCGTCCATGGCGGCGCCTATGCCAAGCTGGGTGCGATTCTGGGGGCGGGCGTGCGGCTGAAGGGCAGCATCGGCCCCTCGGGTGGGGGAGAGTAGCGGTCATGAGCAGGAGAGACGAGATGCAGCTGATGACCGAGCCCCTGACCCCGCGCGAGGAGATCGCCCGGGCCTGGAGCCGCGTCGCCTATGAAGACGACCGCCGGCCCGAGACCGGGTTTTCGGTGCTGGTGCCCCATGGCTGGGACACCCACCCGCCGGCGAGGCCAGCGGGGGCGGCCGGGGCGGCGGACGAGGGGCTGGTGCCGTTGGCCGTCTGGTCGGACCCCGGCGAGGATGCGCGGGTGGAGGTGTCGGTGCAGCGGCTGGCCCGCGAGCTGGCGCCGGCCGACTGGATGGTCGAATGGCTGAAGGCCAATGATTTCGAGGTGCTGGCGGCGCGGCGGATCGCCTCGCCCGCGGGCGCGCTCGGCGATGTGCTGGCGGTGAAGCGTGCGGCACCCGATGCCCGGATCTACCGGCTGCGCAGCTACAAATCCGGGCCGCTGCTGTTCCTGGTCGCGGCTTCGGTCGCCCGCCATCGTTTCGAGGCGCTTGAAGAGACCCTGTTCATCGGCACCGAAGGCTTCCGCCTGACCGGCGCGGCATCGCCCGTGCCGGCCGAACCGCTGCGCGAGGTGACGTTGACCGCCCCGGCGCCCGCCCGCTTCGTGATCCCGGCGATCTGGGTGCAGCAGCGCGATGAACAGCTGCGCGACGGCCAGGCCTGGCGCTTCGCCAACCCGGCGACCGAGGACCACATGGTCGGGCTGATCTATGTGGCGACCATCCCCCATGACGGCGCCGCCAGCCATGACGAGCTGGCGGACCGGCTGACCACCTCTTTCGCCCGGGATCAGGGGCTTGAGATCGCGGAGCCGGACCTCCGCCGGGTGAGCGACCCCGCGGCGCCGGCCGATGTCCGCGAGGCCCGGCTCACCGCCCGCCGGGCCGATGGCGAGCGGGTGCGGCTGGAACTGGTTATCGCCCGCGATCCCACCCGCTGGTCGGTCTTCGCCCTGCTGGGCAACCGCCCCGACCCCGACCCGCTGCTGGTGGACGCGATCAACCGCCGCGCCTTCGAGATCGTGATCGCCAGCTTCACCGATCGGGTGGCGGCGGCATGAGGCAGGCGCTGTTCCCCCTGGCGGTGACGGTCCTTTTGCTGACGGCATCCGGGGCCGGCGCGGCCGAGCGGCTGATGACCGAACCCGTCACCCCGCGGCCTGAGATCGCCGCCGGCCACAGCCGGGTGCCCTATGGCGATGCCCGGCGTCCGGGGACGAATTTTTCGGTGCTGATCCCCCATGGCTGGACCACCCATGCCCTGCCGCCCCGGGCGGAGGGGACCGAGGGGCTGGCGGTGCTGGCCGCGTGGTCGGCGCCCGATGGCGATGTGCGGCTGGAGGTGGCGGTGCAGCGCATGCGGCGTGAACTGGCGCCGGCCGACTGGATGGTGGAATGGCTGAAGGCTGATGACTGGCAGGTGCTGGATGCCCGCCGCCTGCCGGGTGCGGCCGGGGCCCAGGGCGATGTTCTGGCCGAACGCGCGGGCCGGGTGCACCGGCTGCGCAGCTACAAATCCGGCGATCTGATGTTTCTGGCGGATGCCTCGGTGTCGCGCGACGGCTTTGCGGCGGCCGAGGAAACGCTGTTCATCGCCACCGAAGGTTTCCGCCTGGAAGGGCTGATCGGCGGCCCCTATGCCGAGCCGATGCGCGAGGCCGCCTGGGACGGGCCGATCCCCGCCTGGCTGCTGGTGCCGGCCGCCTGGAAGATGGCGGCGGACGATCGCCTGCCCCGCGCGGCCGGGCGGCAGTTCACCGCCACTGATGCCGGCGGCCGGGCGGTGGGGCTGATCTATGTCGGCACGCTGGCGCCCGAGGCGGCGGCGGATCATGCGGCGCTGGCGGCGGCGGTGGCCGAGACCCTGCGCACCCGGCAGGACCTGACCTTCGACACCCCGACCCTCGACCGGGCAAGCGCGCCGGGTGCGACGGCCGAGGTGCAGACCGGCAGCACCACCGCGGTCAACCCGGCCGGCGTGCCGGTGCGGGTGGAGATGACCATCGTGCGCGAACCGCGCGGCTGGGTGGTCTTCGCCCTGGCCGGCACGCGCCCCGACCCCGACCCCTATCTGATCGACGCCGCCAACCGGCGGGTGTTCGAGATCGTGCGGGGGAGTTTCGGTGGGGGGTGAGGATGACGGACGGCGTCGTCCGCCGGGCGGCGACAAAGGTGGATCCCCGCCTTCGCGGGGATGACGGTGTTTAGTGTGTAGCGACACGATCGACGGCGGTGTCGGACAGTGGCGGGATGGCGGGGTGGGGGCAGCGTCGACCGTTCCCGCAGAACCCAACGCCCATGTCCGGCGCCACCCTCACCCGCCTGCGCACCCCCCCCTCCACCGTCATCCCCGCGCAGGCGGGGATCCACCTTCCCTGTTCCTTGACCACCATCTTCCCTGACCACCATCACGGACGACAGATCATGGCAGATCCGACCCTGAGCGAAGAGGTGACCAGCGACGAAGACCTGATGTCGGGGATGATCCCGGTGGGTGTGGGGGCCGGGTCGGTGGTGCGGATTCCGATACCCGGGACCAACGGGCTGGCGGTGGCGCTGGACACGCGCGATCCGCGCTTCCGCGGCCGGTCGACCTCCACCCTGTTTTTCCAGGACGTCACCGGCAAGCGGGTGCTGCGGCTGGATTACGGCCCCAATCCGCGCAGCGGTACCATCGGCTATCACTGGAACCAGCGCGGCACCCATGACAGCTTCCGGATCAGCGACCATGCGCCGGCCGGCCGCGGCGGGGCCGCGCTCTATCAGGGGGCGCGGGCCTATCGTTATGCCGGGCGGGTGTTTCTGATCGCCGGTGTCGCGATCGATGCCTGGTCGATCGTCGTCGCCGACCGGCCGATCCGGCGCACGGTGCAGGTCGTCTCCGGCTGGACCGGCGCCTGGCTGGGCTGCCGGGGTGTCGGCCAGTTGGGCGCTGCCGCCGGCACCTTCGTGGAACCCGGGCTGGGTACGGGGGTGGGCGCGCTGGGCGGCTGCATCGTCGGGGGCATCGGCGGTTATGCGCTGGGCGAGGCGGTGTCCGGCGAGGTTTACGACTGGGCGGCGGATACCTTCTTCACGCCACTGCCTGAGACCAGCTTGCCTGCGGCGGCCGGCGGAGCGCAGCCGTGACCACGCCCGGCAACCGTCTGATCGCCGATCCGGTCCGGCCCGATGGCCGGAGCATGCGGGTGGCGTTTTCGACCGAACCGCCGCCGGTGGATGCCCAGCCGACGCCGGAACTTGCGGCCTGGCTGACAGAGGCAGTGACCGGCGGATACTGGCAGGTGGTCTGGATCGATCATGACCCTCCGCCGGGCCTGATTGCGCGCCTGAAACGCCGGATCACCCGGGCGGTGGCCTTTCGGGTGACGGATGAGGCCGCAGAGCTGGCCGTAGAGGCGTTCGGCGGGGTCTGGGGTATGCAGCAACAGGTATTGATCCTGGTGCCGGCGGCCGAGCCGATACCGGATCACAACACCCTGACGGCGACGGCCGATCTGCTTTTCGAAACCGAACTTCTGGCCTGGCGCCCGCCCGGCCGGCCCGAGATCGCACAACCGGCGCCCGCGCTCAGTGCCCCGATCGAGGCGGTGGTGCTGCCGCTGACCGATGGCGACGGCTTCCTGCTGGTCGCCCGCGACACTGCCAGCTTCGACCGGCTGCATGAGCGGTTCCGGCGGGTGGCGGCGGAGCATGGGATCGGGTGGGAGGTGGGGGGCCTGTAAGGGCCGGGTGGTCAAGGTAGCAGATAGCCGGCTTCCTTCTGGTGTCGGAAAGCCAGCACATAAGCAGCATCGGGCGCCTTGGCCGCCAGAAAGGCCTGGCGGCGCTGGATGCCGCGAACGGCATTTCTGGTGACGATTACCTGTGGCACCGCGGTGCCGGCGTCTCGCCGTCGGTGCCCCAGCTGTTCAGCCAATCGCTGACGTCCTGGCCAGTCAGGTGCAGGCCGTCCGTCTGATACGCGGCCCAGGACGCTTCGGCCTCCCGTCGGAAGCCGTCGCGGGCTTCCTCGCGTTCGACATATTGCCGGACCGCTTCAACCGTGACGGCATCGACGGAGCGACGGCGGCGGCCCGCCACCTCGTGGAGGCGCCGTTCGAGGTCGTCATCAATCTTGAGAGAGGTCGACATGACACTCACCTTCCGGAACGATCCATTGATAATTCAGGCCCCTGTGGGACGGGAATCCAGCCTCTTCGCCTGTTGCCGACGGTCCCGGCGCCGTGGATGAACAGGCGGATGCCTTTCGGCTGCGCCGCGGCGGATGGGGCGCGTGAACGGATGGAGATCGCCCAGTGGAAATACTATGATACTGATATTATTATTGAAAATGCCGACAAGAATTGGAGTGCATATCCCGTTATGCAAATGGGCAGGACCCGACGGAAACCGTGCTTTTCGGAGGTCTCTTGACAAGGGCTTGGAAGGAGGGGAGTTTGAAGGCATGACCAATCGCTCCGGTCATGGAAACCTTCAACATTTCCGTTCCTCATGCAGCAGACGTGTTTGAAGGCATGACCAATCGCTCCGGTCATGGAAACGGCGCAACAGCCGGATCTTAACTACGGTAGGTTTGAAGGCATGACCAATCGCTCCGGTCATGGAAACGCGGCGTCGGCCTTATTGGCCAGATAGAAGGGTTTGAAGACATGACCAATCGCTCCGGTCATGGAAACCCCCAGGCCGTGGCGAACATCAGTTCGCCCTCGTTTGAAGGCATGACCATTTGCCCCGGTCATGGAAACCCCGCAACCTGGTCCCCACAGGCGGGGATGGCAGAGGAGGGGGTGGGGATGTCGTTCGGGTGCCTTGGCCGGACGGGCGGCAGCGTGTTCACGGCGGCGTCTGCGGTCGCACCCAGTGGTTGAAACTGTCTGTCAGCTGCAACCCCGCCCGTTCCAGCATGCGGCGTGAGGCGGTGTTGCCGGCGTCGGCCCAGGCGGTGATCGCCTGGCGGCCATGGGTCCAGGCGTGGGTGATCATCTCGCGGCAGACCAGGTCGGCGGCGCCGGAGCCCCAATGCCGGCGCAGGCAGGCGCATTCGCTGCCGAGCAGGCCGTCATGGCCGGCGGTGAACAGCAGATAGGCGGCGAGATCACCGTTCCGGCTGGCGAGGATCAGGCCACTGCCCGAGGGGCTGAGGGCGGCGCGGATCACCCGGCCGGTCAGGCCGGCGCCGTCGCCGCGGGCGCCGAAACAGCTGTTGTGGATATGGGCGACCCGGTCGAACAGATCGGCGCTGGCCTCCGCCTCGGCCAGGGTGATCAGCCGTGTGGCATAGCCGCGCGCCAGGGCCCGGTCGGCATGGGGCACCTCTGCCGCACGAAGCGGGGCCGGATCGCGGCGATAGCGCACCCGGCCGGCGCGTTCTTCGAAGCCCCGGGCGCGGAGCAGGGCCGTGGGCTCGGTTCGGCCGGGGAGCGGGGTGTAGCAGTATGCGCAGGCGCCCCGGTCCGGCGCACCGGCGTCTCGTGTCAGGGCCTGGTCCAGGCAGGCGGCCAGCGCCTCGGGGTCGTCGGCCGGGCACCAGATCAGCAGGTTGACGAGGCCGCGGCCGTCGGGGCGGCGGGTGCGGATATGGGTCAGCACCGCGCGCAGCCGGCCGTCCAGATGCCAGAATTCGTCGGGCACCGGATCCTGCGTCCGGGTGTTGCGGATGACCAGACGTTCGGCGGCGCCCGGCTCGGCGGCCATCCGGCGCGTCTCGGGGTCGGCATGGGCGGCGAGGAAGGCGGCAAGCATGGCGGCGGTGTCGGCGGTCAGCGGGGTGAAGGTTCCACGGGGGAAGGTTCCACAGGGGTAAACCGCCATCGGCGTCGTGATCCTGGGGCTGCTGCAGGGAAGGGCTGATCGTGAGTATATGATCGCCACGCCCTGCCAACCACGAGATGGATACCGGGATGTGATGGCCGTTGACCTGGACTGGTCCGCTTTGGCCGCTGCGGCGGCCAGCCTCGACGAGCGCCTGTCGGGCGGTTTCGCGCCCGTCGATGCCCCGGACGCGGCGGCGCGGGCCGCGGCGGCGCTGGATCTTTGGGTCGAGGCGGCAACCGCCGGCGACCGGGCGCGGTTCGACCGCATGCTGACCCGCCGGGGGCTGACGCGCGACGCGGTGCTGCCGCTGCTGGGACCGGTGCGTCTGAAAGCGGGGTGCGCGCTGCCCGGCTGGACCCGCCATGCCCGGCCGCTGCTGGCGGCGCTGATCGCAGGAGAGGATGGCGGCCGGTCCTGCCCGGCGGCGGCCTGGGACGAGATTCCCTTCGCCGGGCTGCTCTGGCCGGCGGTGGTCGAGGCGCGCCGGGCCCGGGGCGCGCCGCCCGTGGGGCTGATCACCGAGGCGGCGCTGGCGGCGCTGGACATCGCGCTGCTGCGGGCCCTCGGCGAGGTGACCGGACAGAGCCTGTTCGAGAGTTTCGATTTCTACCGCCGGGCCGGCGGCGGTCCGGCAGAGGCGACACCCGAGAGCGTGCCCGAGGGGTGCGGGCTGGTGGCGGGTTTTGCCGCCGCCCTGCGCGAGGGGCCGCTGCTGAACCTGATCGCCGCCCGGCCGGTGATGCTGCGCCTGGCGGCGACGATCCGCGGCCAGTGGATCGCTGCGACCGGCGATTTCCTGGCGCAGCTGGCGGCGGATCGGGGCCGGCTCGACCGGCTTATCGGCCGCGGCGCCGGGCGGGTGGCCGCGATCGCGACCGGGCTGTCGGACCCGCATGAGGGCGGGCGGCGGGTGATGGTGCTGACCTTCGAAAACGGCGCCCGCCTGGTGTGGAAGCCGCGGCCGCTCGCCGCCGAGGCGGCCTGGCATGATCTGGTGCAATGGTGTGCGGCCAATGGCGCGCCGGTGGCGCTTGGGGCCGCCCCGGTGCTGGACTGCGGCAGCCATGGCTGGATGGGCTTCGTGCCCCAGGCGCCTGCCTTGACCGCGGCCGGGGCGCCGGATTTCTGGCGCCGGGCGGGCGGGCTGCTGGCGGTGATGCATGTGTTGCGCGGCAGCGACCTGCATCACGAGAATGTTCACGTCGTCGATGGCGTGCCGGTGCCGGTGGATCTGGAGGCGATGCTCCAGCCCGATCTGGCCCTGGTGCCGGCGGCCGCGGCCGCGCTCTGCGCCGACCAGGCGGCCCGGCGGCGGCTGGAAGGCTCGGTGCTGGCGGTGGGGCTGCTGCCGCGCGAACAGCGGCTGGCCGGGCGGCCGGTGCGGATGGGCGCGCTGGCGCCGGTGGGCGAAGAGACCCTGCGGCTGCCCGGCTGGACGGCGGTCAACCGCGACGCCATGGCCTTCGGGATGCAGACCGTCACCCGGCCGACCGCCGGCATCCCGATCACCATCGACGGCCGGCCGGCGATGCCGGGGGCCGGGGCAGCGGATCTGGTTGCGGGCTATCGCGCGATGATCGGCTTTCTGGCCGCACATCGCGGGGCGCTGCTGGCCGCAGAGGGGCCGCTTGCCGGTTTCGCCGCCGCCCGCATCCGCCATGTGCTGCGGCCGACCAGCTATTACGAGCAGCTGCGCCAGGCGGCGCGCCATCCCGGTGCCCAGACCGACGGCATCGCCTGGAGCCGCCATTTCGAACGCCCGATCCGGACGGCCCGCTGGGACCTGGGCGATGGGCCGGGCGAGGATGCCGGCTGGGGGTTGCTCGCCCCCGAACGCGCGGCGCTGGCCCGCGACGACGTGCCGGTCTTCACCGGCACCGGCGCCACCGACGGCTGTTTCGCCGAGGGCAGAGAGGTGGCAAAGGGCCTGCTGGAGCCGGCGGTGCTGCCACGCCTGGCCGCCCGGCTGGACCGGATCTGCGCCGAGCTGGACATGCATACCGGCCTGATCCGCCAGGCGATGACCGGGGCCGATCTGCCGGTGCTGCCGCCGCCCAGGCCCTGGGCGGTGCCGGCCGGCGGTTTCGACCCGGCGGCGGCCCGGCGGATGGTCGATGCCATCGCGGCCCGGCTGGCGGAAGATGCCATCCGCACCGACGGGGCGGCGGCCTGGATCGGCACCCGGCTGTCGACCGACGGCCAGGCGCTGGACGCGGCCGTTCTGGGCGATGATCTTTACGACGGCCGCATCGGCATCGCTCTGTTCCTGGCGGGGGCGGCGGCGGCGACGGATGAGGCGGGCCGACATCGCGAGCTGGAGGCCCGGGCGCTGAAGGCATTGGCGCTGGAAGCCCTGGCACCGCTCCGCCACCGGCTGGCGGCGGGGCTGCCCGAAGCGGCCGACGGCCTGCAGGGCATCGGCGGTTTCGACGGCTGGGGCGGGGTGGTCTATGGGCTGACCCGCATCGCCGGCCTGCTGGACCGGCCGGATCTGCTGGAGGATGCCCGCCGCGCGGCGGCCCGGATCACGCCCCAGGCCATCGCCGCCGACCGGGTGTTCGACCTGATCGGCGGTGCGGCCGGGGCGATCTGCGGGTTGCTGGCGCTTTATCGGGTGACCGGTGACGATGCGGTGCTGGCCCGGGCGGTCGCCTGTGGCCGCCATATCCCGGCCGATGGCCGCGCGGGCTGGCCGGGGGTGGCGGGCCGCGCGCTTGCCGGCCAGTCCCATGGCGCGGCCGGCATCGTCCAGGCCCTGGCGGCGCTGGCCGCGGCGACGGGGGCGGCGGGCTTCGCCGAAACCGCGCGTCAGGGGATCGCCTTCGAAAACCGGCTGTTCGATGCCGGGCGGGGCAACTGGCCCGATCTGCGCCGCCCGGACCGGATCACCTTTCCGGTGCAATGGTGCCATGGCGCCACCGGCATCGGCTTCGGGCGGCTCTCTGTTCCGGGCCTGCCGGACGACGGCGCGGCGGCGCGGGATCTGGACCATGCCATTGCCTGCACCTGCGACACGGCCGATGGCGGGCGCGACAATCTGTGCTGCGGCCAGGCCGGGCGGCTGTCGCTGCTGATCCAGGCGGCGCGGGCGCGGGGGGATGACGCGCTGATGCGGCTGGCCGACCGGCGGCTGGCGGCCTGGCTGGCGCGCGCCGCCACGCCCGACGGCTTCATCCTGGCCGGCGCCGGCCCGCATCTTCGCCCCGGGCTGATGCAGGGGCTGGCGGGGGTGGGGCAGGTGCTGCTGGAACGGCTGTCGCCGCAGGTGATCCGCCCGATTCTGGCCCTGGCCTGACCTGGGGCCGACCGGGCGAGGATATGGCGCCATCGGCCGGCATGGTTCATGCCCCGGCCGCCACATACTTTTCCCAGAGATGATGTTCGCCGGTCAATGTCATGCCGGCGCGCTCCATCGCGCGGCGCGAGGCGGCGTTGGTGACGTCGGCACAGGCCACGACGTCCAGCCCGCGCGGCGCCGAGACCCGTTCGGCCATCAGCCGGCACATGGCATCGATGGCGCCGCTTCGCCAATGGGCGCGGGCCAGACAGGCTTCGATCACCAGGATGCCGCCCTCCATCTGCTGGAACAGAATATGGCCGGCGATCTCGCCGCCCCGCCGGGCGACGATCAGCCCGCTTCCCGGCTGTGACAGACGGCCCTGAACCACATCCGCCGTCCAGTCGGCAACCGAGCCGCGCGCGCCGAGGGTATGGTTGTGGATGGCGGCCACCCGGTCCGCCACCGCCCGGTCCGGTGGCTGTGCCGGATCGTCGAACAGCGCAAGCCCATAGCCGGCGCCGAGCGCCTGGTCCGCCAGAACGAATTCCCCCGGCCGGGGCGCGCCGGCCGGGCGGCGGTATTCGCAAAGCCCGGGAATGCGGGTGAAGCCCCGGGCGGCGAGCCGCGCGGCCGGGGTGGGCTGGTGGGTCTGCTCGGTGATCCGGTAGAGCCGCGCCACCGGGGCGATCGGGTCTTCCCGGTCCAGAAACGCCTCAAGACAGGCTTCCGCCGCCGCAAGCCCGCCGCCGGCGGTCAGGATCTGCGCCGAGACGACGACGCAGCCGTCATGGCGCGGCGCGCGCACCAGGGTGAGCGCCGCTGTCGGCGCACCCGCATCGCCCTGCAGCCAGGCCTCGGCGCCGTGGCGGTCCAGAAACAGGGCGCGGAGATCGGTGGTCGCCAGATAGTCCCGCACATCCGGGGCCGCCCTGGCCATCAGGAAAGCGGCGAAGGCCGGCAGCGTGGTGTCGTCGACGCGGGTCAGGGCCGTCATCCCGTGATCCTCCGGCAGGGTGAGAGGCCCAGCATGACGACCCGGCCGGCGGCAGGCCAGAGGCTGGTAAACCGTCGTCGCCCGGCAGCCACGCGGCCGCTGCATCCGGCCCGGCCCCGATCGAAGATGCGCGCTGTGCAGGCGGGCAGATTTCTGCGCCCGCGCCCCTTTGTCGAACCCGGGAGGAATGATGATGCAGACCACCACCGACATGATGGCCGCCTGGCGCCAGACCGGCGGCGCCCCGTCCGCCGCCGGCCGCCAGATCGACGCGACATGCATTGATGTCGATGCATCGGTCTCCGCCGCGGCAGTGACCTTCCGCGTGCCCGGCTGCGTGGCGGAGGATTGCATCGATGTCGATGCATCTGTCTCCGCTGCCGCGATCAGCTGGCATGGCGGCGTGTGCCACCCTGCGGGTGCTGCCTGACCGCATCGCCCGCCGGCCCGACGACGGCACCGGCCGTCTGTCGGGCCGCTGCCCCGATTGCGCCGTCGCCGCCCGCCTGCCAGGATCGGGATCCACCCCATCCGGAGGGCCGGCATCCATGACCGAGGCGCGCAAGACGAAGCTGAAGGCGTTGCGTGAGACCATCCAGGCCGCCATTGCCGAGGGCGGTGAGAACAGCGCCGCAGAAGCCCGCCGCGCCATCGCGCTGGCGGTTGCCGCCGAATGCCATCAATTGCGCATAAACTGACATTCTGCCAGGATCTGAGGCCAATTCTCCGGAGGGTCAGCTCCCATGAACGTGTCGATCGGTGCGCGCTGGGAAAGTTTCGTCGACAGCGTGGTCGAGGAAGGCCGCTATGCCTCGGCCAGTGAGGTGGTGCGCGAAGGCCTGCGCCTGGTGGAAGAGCGCGAGGCCAGGCTGAAGGCGTTGCGCAAAACCATCCAGGCGGCAATTGCCGATGGCGACGGTGTCGGCGAAGACGAGATGGATCGCCTGCTGGATGCCGAACAGGAGCGGTTGCGCGCTGAGGGGTATTGACCGCGACCTGATGGGCCGTCGCCGGGCTGGCCGACGGGCCACCGGTCTGATGATCCGTGCGGCCGCAGCCCTGACGGCGCTGGTGCTGACGGCCGGCGCCGCCGGGGCGGCCGGGACGGTGCGGCCGGAGATCTGGCCGGTGCCGGCGCGGGCGCTGGCGGCCGATCCGGCGCTGGAGGCGCGGATCGATGCCCTTCTGGGCCGGATGACGCTGGAGGAAAAGGTCGGCCAGACGATCATGGCCGATGTGGCGGAGGTGACCCCCGCCGATCTGGCGCGCTGGCCGCTGGGGGCGCTGTTCGCCGGAGGCAATTCCTCCCCCGGCGGGACCGGGCTGGTGCCGCGCGAGCGCTGGCTGGCGGCGGCGGATGCCTATCATGCGGCATCGCTGGCACGCAGCGGCATTCCGGTGATCTGGGGCACCGATGCGGTGCACGGCCACAACCGGCTGATCGGCGCCACGGTCTTTCCGCACAACATCGCGCTGGGGGCCGCAGGCGACCCTGATCTGGTGCGCCGGGTGGGCCGCGCGATCGCGGCCGAGGTGGCGGCGACCGGCCTGGACCAGAGCTTCGGCCCGACGCTGGCGGTGGGCCGCGATGCCCGCTGGGGGCGCGCCTATGAAAGCTTCGGCAGCGACCCCGCTTTGGTCGCGCGGCTGGCGGGAGCGGCGGTCGAAGGGCTGCAGGGGCCGGTGGGAGCCGATTTCCTGAAAGATGGCCGGGTGATCGCCACCGCCAAGCATTTCATCGGCGATGGCGGTACCACCAAAGGCATTGATCGCGGCGATACGCAACTGCCTGAAGTTGTACTGCGCGACCTTCACGGCGCCGGCTATCCGCCGGCCCTGGCCGCCGGGGTGCAGACGGTGATGGCCTCGTTTTCATCGTGGAACGGCGCCGCGCTGCATGGCCATCACGGGCTGCTGACCCGGGTGCTGAAGGATCGGATGGGTTTCGACGGCATCCTGCTGGGCGATTGGGACGGCCATGCCGCGCTGCCGGGCTGCACCCCGGGCAGCTGCCCCGCGGCGATGACCGCCGGGCTCGACATGTTCATGGCCGCGACCGACTGGCGGGGGTTGTTTCAGGATACGGTCCAGCGGGTGCAGGCGGGCGAGATCGCCATGGCACGGCTGGACGACGCGGTGCGGCGGATCCTGCGGGTCAAGCTGCGCTCTGGGCTGTTCGAGAAGCCCGCGCCGTCGGAACGCGCCGCCGGCCTGCCAGAACCGGGGGCCGCAGCCCATCGCGCCCTGGCGCGCGAGGCGGTGCGCCGCAGCCTGGTGCTGCTGAAGAATGCCGGCGATCTGCTGCCCCTGCCCGCCGATATCCGCGTGGGCGTGACGGGGCCGGGCGCCGATGATATCGGCATGCAATCCGGCGGCTGGACGCTGGACTGGCAGGGCGGCACCGGCCGCAACGCCCTGTTTCCCGGCGCGACCTCGATCTTCGGCGGGATCGCGCAGGCCGTGACCCGCGCCGGCGGCAGCGCCGAACTGGCGCCCGACGGCCGGTTCGCCACCCGCCCGGATGTGGTGATCGCCGTCTTCGGCGAAACCCCCTATGCCGAGATGGCCGGCGACCGCCCGGATCTGGATTTCGGCCGCAGCGACGGCGGCCGGGCGCAGGCGATGCTCAGGGATCTGAAGGCGCAGGGCCTGCCGGTGGTCAGCGTGTTCCTGTCGGGCCGCCCCCTGTTCACCGGGCCGGAACTGTCGGCGTCCGACGCCTTCGTCGCCGCCTGGCTGCCCGGCAGCGAGGGGGCGGGCATTGCCGACCTGCTGTTTCGCACATCCGCCGGTACGATAGCGCATCGTTTCACCGGCCGCCTGCCGATGGCCTGGCCGGCCAGGCCCTGAGCCGCGAAACCCAGGCCCGCCGCCAGAAATCAATCTGGTTCCCCGGCCGCATTGTTGTTTATGTCTCAATAGTTTGTACACGATAACTTATGCGCGGTAGGAGGGTGCCATACGCAGCGAGATTCGTTGAAAACTGGTGATGGCCGGTTTCGTCGGCGGCAACGGCTCTCGCCATTCGACCGTGAATCGCGTGCATTCGTGACGATATAATAGAATACCTGGATATGTGACTCAACGACACGGGTTTTCAAAGTGTCCGTTTCAGGCGATCATTCTCCAACCTACTCATGGTCTGGGGCGAAGGCTGCCGATGGCTAATCATTTCGTAATCGGTATCGGGGGTACCGGCGGTCGGGTTATCCGATCGTTACGTAAGCGAATCTTCCAGGATTTCGGCGGCCACCGGATCCCGGATATCGGCCTGGAGTACCTGTATGTCGACTCCAGCGACGAGATGATGAGCCTGGACGACAGGAGCTGGGAGGTGCTGGGCACCAATGTCCAGCTGCCGCCGGCCAGTCAGTTGAGGATCGGGCAGCAGGAGCTGCAGGCCCGCCTGAGCAATATTCAGAACTATCCCGGGCTTCAGCCGTGGATCGGCGAGCGCAGGGTGTGGCAGCTGGTTCCGGCCAATGTGGTCAATGCCGGCGCCGGCGGCCAGCGCCGGCGGCTGGGGCGGTTTCTGTTCGCCTGCAATGGTGAAGCTTTCCGCGAGCAGGTCAGGCATCTGACCCGCGAGCTGACCCAGCGCCACCAGCAGACCGGGGTGACCTATCACGTGGTCTGCGGCCTGGCCGGCGGCACCGGCGGTGGTGCCATCGTCGACGTGATCGCCCAGCTGATCGCCAATTCGGCCAGCAACCACGACCGGGTGATCGTCTATGCGATTCTTCCGGATGCCAACCCGCCCGCCAACTGGGACAGCGGTTCCTATCATGCCAACGGCTATGCCGCGCTGATGGAACTGAACGCGATGATGCTGGGCCAGTACCAGCCCTATGACGTTTGCGGATCCGGCCGCCGGATCAATTGCCGGGACGCCCGTTTCAAGGGCGTCTATGTCGTCACCAACGAGAACGAGCAGGGCCGGACGATCAATGTCCAGCATGAACTGCCCGTGATCGTGTCGGACTACCTGTTCGACAAGATCACGACGGTGGGCGAATCGCCGGTCGAATCGCTGGAAAATCACGGGGCCAATCCCGAAACCATTCCCGGAAGCGACGTGCCCGCGCGGGCGCGGAATTTCTATGCCTTCGGCATCAAGCGCGTGGCGGTGCCCGAGGAAGAGATCACCGAATATCTCAGCTATCGCTTTGCCCTGAGCGCCCTGAACCAGCTGGTCTACAACAACTGGAGCGACACGGCCGGCTATCGCAACGAAGCGCGGGCGCTGAATTACGACCAGATCGTGCGCGACCCCGACAATCAGGCCCGCTGGCGGATCACCGGCGATCATTTCGCCGGCGTGGCCCCCGTGCTGGCACAGGATTTCGAAGCCAGGCGCACCCGCCACTGGCAGGATACCATCCCCGGCGAATGGCAGCAGTTCAGCGCCCGGGTGGCGCCGGTCGTGGCCGAGCTGGACCATGCCGAAACCTTCGACGAACTTCGGACGCAGTTCGAGGCCCAATACCGCCTGGGATATCGCCGCGAGGGTGTGGGGGGCTATTACGAGGTTCGCGGCAACGGCCGGATGGAAACGGCGCGTCTGCTGGTCCGGGATTTCGAGCGCGAGATGCTGGGCAACTGGCACAGCGGTTTGTATTCGCTGACCGAGATCCTGACGATCGTCCAGCGCCTGCGGGACGATATCGACGAGCGGTTGTCGCGCAGTGACGGCCTGATTGCGCAGATCCGCGGCGATGTCGCCGATGCCGAGGCGTCCTGTGTGGCCGAGCTGACGGCCTGGGGCCGGCTGGGGCTGATCGGCCGGCGGCTGCAGTGGCGGGGCATCTTCGAGCGCTACACCCAAAGCTGCATCGATCTTTACACCGCCCGGACCGAGCTGGAGGCGACGCGGTATGCGCAGGATCTGATGCGGCAGACCATCAACGAACTGAACGCGCTGGAAGGCAGCCTGCGCCGCGTCCGGACCCGGTTCGACGACGAGATGGAGCAGCTGGGCAAGGAAATTGCCGCCCGTCTGAACGATCCGCAGGCCGGCGACCTGAAGAACATCTTCGTGAAGTTCTACGAGCCCGAGCCGGTGAAGGAGGTCGTGAGACGGCTGTGCATCAACCAGGCCACCATGAATGTGCTGGCGCAGGCGGTGCGGGAAGCCCTTCTGGGCGTCGAGCGCCTGGGCGAAGATCCGCGGCTGGAACGTCTGAACGAGGCACTGTCCCACGGCGCCCTGTCGGGTGTGGTGCGCCAGGTGGCCGCCAGCCAGGCCAAGGCCGCCCACGACCTGAACGTGTCACTGGATCGTGACCGGATCCTGAACGTCTCGCTGATCCGGCGGCTGCGCGACCGGTTCGGCAACAGAGGAGAGGAGAGGCTGACCCGGTTCTGTGTCGATCTGGTCAATGCCGCCGGGGTGTTCGCCCCCTTCAGCCTGGTGGAACGCGGCAAGGTGGGCCGGGATGCCGGCGCCGAGGATGGGGAGAGGATGGTGACCAGCACCATCATCGTCAACCGACCGGCAGAGCCCGATCACGCCGAATTCCTGGCCCGACTGGATGCGGCGTTCCGCGCGGCAAGCACCAGCGTGCTGCCGCCGGATTCCTACAGCGCCCGGCCGCACGAATTGTCGATCGTGTCGTTCATCGGCAATTTCCCCGTGCGGCATCTGGCGATTCTGCCGCTGCTGCGCGATCGCTATCGGGACCGGCTGAGGGCACAGGGCGATCTGGGCCGGCTGGAGCTGCATACCGAAGATGCGGCGGCGGACCTGCCCGATCTGTTCATCGGGGGTGCGGGCGGCTTGAACAGCCTGCCCTGGCTGATCACCGCCTGGCAGCTGGGCGTGTTGAGAGAGATCACCAATGGCCGCGGCGTCAGGGAGGTGGTGGCGGAGACCACCCGTGACGACGGCCTGCCCAATGACGACATCGTGCTGGGCCGCAACCGCTTTACCGCCCACGAGCTGATCCGCCCCCGTGAACTGGTGCAGCTGCGCAATCACTGCCAGCGGCTGCTGGCCCGGGACTATCGCCATGTCGATGCGCGGCAGGAGCTGCGCAACGGCGTGCTGACCTGGCTGGAAGAGCTTGAAGCCGCCGAACCCGACGGCCGGCGCAGCGACGCCTATATCCTTCACCGCGCCGCGGCGACGGAGATCTTCGACCGGATCCTGACGGTGGAGTGACGCATGGCGCGGGATCCGATGAAGTGGGTGAGGTGTACCAACAAGGTTCCATTGCCTTCGGGGGCCCCATGCCCGAGGCAGTTATCAAAGAAGTGGTTCCAGATCCGCGCCGACAGTGATTTCTGCCCCGACTGTGGCGAGCGCCTGATCACGGCATCCCAGAAGAACGGCCCGCTGCAGATGTTTCTGAAGGGGGCCGGCCTGATTTATGCCGTGGGAGTGGCGATCGCCGCAGCGGCGATCGGCGGCGGGGTGCTGCTGTGGCGTGGGGATCTGGGGCAGCTGTGCCTGTTCGATTGCGGGCCGCCGCCCCTGACCTGCAAGACTCCCCTGGAAGACCGTGGCGTCGCCATCGCCGCCCTGGCGAAGAGGCCGGATCTGGACGCTGCGGACGCCCGCCGCACCGCGCTTCTGCTCAGGGACGAGTGCCGCGATCCGGGATCGGCGATGCACTTGCTGTGGATCGCGGCCAGACATGGCGACACGGCGGCGGTGCTGGACGTCGCCCAGACCTATGATCCGACCCGGACCGGGAGCAGCGGCGTGCCCAAAGCCGAGCCGGCCTATCTCTGGTATCGCTGCGCCCTGAACTATCCCGAGCAGGCCGCCGCGGCTGCCCGAGGGTTGGCCAATCTCAAGGCATGGGTGACCGCGCATATGAACGATCCGGAAGGCAGGAGTGCGGTCATGACGCAGGCTGCGGCCTATGACCTGCTGGAAGGATGGAAGGACACGCCCGTCCCGCCCGATGCGTGCATATCTGCCCATGACCAGGCCGATCGAGGGGAGTGACCGGCGCATGACGATGATCCGTTCGGCCCCCGCGGCCGCGCCGGTGCGCCATCTGGCCCTGGTCCATCTGGCTCTGGCTCATCTGGCCCTGGCCCTGTTCGTGATCGCCCTGCTGTCGCCCGAGATCGCCCGGGCACAGTCTGCGACGGCGGGCGGGCCACTGACCGAGATTGAAGGCTCGGATTTCTATCAGCGGGTGCTGTCCCTGCCCGGTGCCGAACTGCATCGCAGCCCGGATACCGCGACGGCCACCGGCCGCCGGCCGCCGGTGTTCTCGGTCTATTACGTCTATGGGCACAGCCAGGTCCGCGGGCAGAACTGGGTAGAGGTGGCGGACAATATCTATGGTGACGGACGGGCCTGGCTGCCGGCGGAGCTGACCGTGCCCTGGTCGACCATGGTGGTGATGGAATACGCCCCGGTCGGCCAGCGGGGCCCGTTGCTGTTCTTCGAAGAGCCCGAAGCGGTGAACGCGGTGCTGAGGGCCCGTGACAGGGAGAGGATCGTAAACAATCTGATCGAGGCCGCGCGCCAGGGGCGTGGCGAAGACGGCGTTCTGTCCTTCGAGGAAACCGGCGGGGTTGTGGGTGGCGCCCGGGCCACCGAGGCGGGCTATCTGATGCCGGTGCTGAGCTTCCAGCGCAGCAGAAAACTCGGCGTCCAGCTGTTGGAGATCGCCAGCCTGAACCGTGACGCCGGCCCCCCACCGCCGCCGCCCTCGGTGAAAACCTGCGACGGAACCCTTATACCGACGACGGACGAAAGGGCGGCGCTTCGCCATATCCGGACCGGCATCGTGTTCGTGGTCGACACCACCATCTCGATGGGCCCCTATATCGAGCGGCTGAGAGAAGCGGTGCAGATCGCCCATGACGAGCTGAAGGCGGCCGGCCTTCTTGACCGGACCAGTTTCGGCCTGATCGCCTATCGCAACGATATGAGCCGCGAGCCGCAGAAATCGCAGCTGGAATATGTCACCAGGGTGTTCCAGCCGTTGACATGCGGCGCAGAGCCGGGCCGCCTGCTGGATCGGATGGGGGCCGTGAAGCCGGCGCGCGTATCCACCCGCAGCTTCAGCGAGGACGCCATCGCCGGCCTTTACGAGGCGCTGGGTGGGCAGAGTGCCGATCTCGGACCCGCGGAGCGGATGGTCTGGGAGGATGCCGACGCCCGGTTCATCTTCCTGATAACCGATGCCGGCGCCCTGCCGGCGGGCGATCCGCAGTCGAAGTATCCGGGCGTCGATCTGGCCGCCATCCACGCCGATGCCACCGGGAAGGATGTGACCATCTTTCCGATCCACCTGATCTCGAAAGAGGCCCAGGCCCGGAACAATGTCGGGCCTGCAACCGAGCAGTACCGTCTTCTCGCCATGGATCAGGGGCAGACGAACAACTACAAATCCGTCGCGGCCGACGATGTCGAGATGTACGACAAGATCATTCGAGAGGCCATCGGCGAGGTCATCACGACCGTGAAAAAGTGGGAGAGGGGAGAAAAGCTGACGCAGCTTTCCGTGCCGCTGAACCCCGATCCCGAGACCCAGCCGATCGGCGATCTGATCGTCAACAAGATGTTCAATGTTCAGCAGCGCTTCCTGGGGCGGGTTCAGGGGGGCAGGGCTCCGCAATTCTTCGAGGCCTGGGCGGCAGACCAGGATCTGGCCAAACCCGACCGGATGGCCTTAAGGGCATCGGTCTTTCTGACCCGCAACCAGTTGAGCGCGCTGGGACAGCGCCTGGAAGCCGTTCTTCGGGACGCGAAGGCCGCATATACCGACCAGCGGACCGCTTTCCAGGACATGCAGAGCGTGACTGCCATAACCGCCGTGGACCCCAACCTGGATACGCGATCGATCGACAGCCAGGACAAGCTGCAGGCGTTCCTGGAACGGCTGCCCTATAAGACCCGGCTGCTGACAATGAGGCCGAAAGACTGGCGGACTCTGGGGGCGTTGCGACAGCTGACGCTCATCGGCGACATCGAATACAAGCTGAACGCCTATAGGGAGCTGAGCGCGTCGGACTGCTGGATCGACATGACGCCGCGCATCCCCGGCCAGACATCCAGGCGGGGCGACCCAGGGCTGGAGGTCTGCGCCGTCAGCCTGGAGCGGTTGCCCTGATGTCGGCCGCGCCGGTGTTCCACCTGCAGGGTGTGGTTGCAGAGCGTCGCTCGGGCCGGGCGGTGTTCGAGGTGGAGGTCGGTGAGATGTCGCTGGCCCCGGGAGAGGTGGTGGCGGTGACCGGCGCCAGCGGTTGCGGCAAGAGCACGCTGCTCGACATCCTGGCCTTCATCCTGCCGCCGCTGAGGGTGGAGACGGGCTTCGTGTTCAGGCCGCGCGTCGGTCAGCCGGTCGATGTCGCCGCCCTGGCCCGTCGCCGGGGGCTGGACCGGTTGACCGCCCTGCGCCGGCGCCATGTCGGATATGTGCCGCAGGTGGGCGGCCTGCTGCCCTATCTTGACGTGCGCCGCAATGTGATGCTGAGCCCGGCCCTGCTGGGCCAGCGGCGCGTGGCCGAGGTTCTGGCCCTGATCGACCGGTTGGGCATCACCCCGCAGCTGGACAAGTGCCCGGCCGACCTGTCGGTGGGGGAACGCCAGCGCGTGGCGATCGCCCGGGCACTGGCCCATGGCCCGGATGTGGTGATCGCCGACGAGCCGACGGCGGCGCTGGACCCCGAGAATGCCGATCTGGTGTTGAGCCTGTTCGTCGACGAGGCGCGCCGCAACGGCGTGACCGCGATTATCGCCACCCATGACTGGGATCGCGTGGACCGGTTGGGGCTGCGGCGCATTCCACATGCCATGGTCCCCACCGAACGGGAGGGGGTGGTGCGCGCCCGGTTCGGAACATGATGGCGGCGGCCATGCTGCGGTCTCTGGTCGGGCGGCCGTCCGGACGGGTGTGGACGGCGCTGCGCATGGGCGGCCTGGCGGTCGGCCTGGCGCTGCGCGACATCCGCATGGATCGGCGCCTGGTGCTGTGCATGGTGCTGGCCATGGCGGCGGTGCTGGCCCCGCTGCTGGTGCTGTTCGGGCTGAAATTCGGCATCGTCAGCGGCCTGCGTGAGCAGTTGCGCAGCCACCCGCAGATGCGCGAACTGCGCCCGGTGGGCCAGTTCCGGCTGGACGACGCCTGGTTCGACCGGCTGCGCGACCGTGACGATGTGGCCTTTCTGGTGCCCAATACCCGCTATCTGACCGCCACCATCCGGCTTGGCGACGGCGGGCGCGTGGCGCCGTTGGACACCGAGATGATCCCCACCGCCCCCGGCGACCCGCTGTTTCCGGCCGGGATCCCCATCCCCGAGACGCTGACGAAAGTGGTGTTGAGCCGGCGCGCGGCCGAAAAACTGGGGCTTGCCGCCGGCGACACGGTACCGGGGGAGATCGGACGGACCGTGGACGACCGGCGCGAGACGCTGGTGCTTGATCTGACGGTGGCGGGGGTGCTGCCCACCGAGGCTTTCGAACGCGATGCGGCCTTTGTGCCGCTTGACCTGCTGCTGGAAACCGAACGTTTTCGCGAGGGCATGGCGGCGCCGCTGATCGGCGGCACCGGCACCGCACCGCCCGAGGACCCGCGCACCTTCGCCAGCTTCCGGATCTATGCGGGGGACGTCGATCAGGTAGAGGGGCTGCGCGATCATCTGGCGGCGGAACATATCGACACCCTGACGCGGCTGAGCGACATCCGGCTGATCCAGCGTTTCGACACCGGGCTGACCTTCGTGTTCCTGATCATCGCCGTTCTGGGCGGCGGCGGCTATCTGGTCAGCCTGGCCGTGAGCCTTGCGGCGACGATGGAAACCAGAACCCGGCAATTCGGGCTGCTGCGTCTGGTCGGTTTTCAGTCGCTCAGCATCGGCCTGTTCCCCCTGGTGCATGCGCTGATCACCGCCCTGGCCGGATCGGCCGTGGCGATCGGGGTCTATTACGCGCTTGAGCCGGCGATCAACGCGGTGTTTCAGCAGCAGCTGGGCTTCAGTGACGTGGTATCCCGCCTGACCTGGGAACATCTGGCGATCGCGATCGCGGGGTCGACCGGGGCGGCGGTTCTGGCCTCGTTCTTTGCGGCCTGGCGGGCCATGCGGGTGTCGCCGGCACAGGGGCTGCGCGATCAATGACGAAAGGAGCGGCCATGGCAGGGGTATTCGGGTCGGGCGCGCGACCGGCGCGCCATGCACGCCGCCTGATCGGAGCCGCGGCGATCCTGGGGGTGGCGGCACAGGCGATTCCACCGGCCACCGCCGAAGAAACGACGGCGCTTCCACCGTCGGCCGACGCGGCCTGGTGCGGCTATGACGACCCGGCCTGGATGCGGGAAGAGGATATCTATGCCGATGACCTGGGCCGGACCGTTCAATGCCCCGAACCGCCATCGGCCCAGACCCTGCCCGTGGAGCTGGTTCTGCCGATGCCCTGTCATCGGCGGATGGTGTTCCGCAAGGTATCGGTGTTGCAGGACAACATTCTGGACTACCCGGTGGCCAGGCTGGGCATGGTGACCGAGCCGGTGGATAACGCCGTTCTGAGCACGCTGGTGACGGCCGCTTCGTCGGAAGCCGGTGGTTCGGCGGCGACCGGCAAGGAAGATATCCGGCAGGATACAGGGCTGAGCATGAGCCTGGCCGCGGTTGTGAATCAGGCGGCAAACGGCGCCTGGACGGCACCGATCGGGGGCGGCTTCACCGATCCCGCCTCTGACAAAGCCGGCATGGAACGGGTGTATTATATCGGCAAATACGAGGTGACCGCGCCGCAATATGCCGCCTTCGCCCCAGGCGGTGCCGTGGATTGCGATGCCTCTTACAAGGCCGCTCTCTCGGTGCCGGTCGATGCGGATGCGGCGAAGAAGGATGCCATCGGCCTGGAGCCGGGCGAGGTGCTTGCGGCGACTAAAATTAACTGGTTCGACGCGGTCAACTTCGCTAACGCCTATTCCCTGTGGCTGTTGAAGGAGAATGCCGACAAGATCGCGAAAGGCGGCATCCCCCTGCTGCCCTATGAGCAGTCGGCCCCCGGATTTCTGCGCCTGCCGACCGAGGCCGAGTGGGAATTCGCCGCCCGCGGCGGGATTGCAGATCAGGCCACGCAGAACAGCCTGATGCCGCAGACGGCCAAGGGCATCGCCGCCACCCCGGACAATCTGGTCAACCGGGTTCAGCCGATAAGAGGTGGACCTCCGCTGTTTCTGGTCGGCAGTAAGATGCCCAATCTTCTCGGCCTGTACGACGTGGTCGGCAATGTGGAAGAGATCGTGCTCGATCTGTTCCGGCCGGTCGGGCCCGGGACGATGGGCGGCCAGTCCGGCGGTTTCCTCACCAGGGGCGGCAACAGCCTGATTACCGGCGCGTACTCCACAGCGGCGGTCGGCACGCGCACGGAAAGCCGGTTCTATGTCAACGGGAGCGCGACCAGGAGCAACACGGTCGGCTTTCGGCTGGTGCTGTCGGCACACTTCTTCGTGAATGATCGTCAGAAGACGGGCTGGGGGGAGGATTCCACAAGCTGGGTCCGGGGCGGACAGCTGGCCCGGGCGCGCCTGGCGGCAGCCCGCATGCCCGAGGACGTTCCGGGCGGTGCCCGTCAGGCGGATGCCGACCGGCAGCTTGCCGAGCTGCAGGCGCAGGTCGAAAACCTGCAGACGCGGGCGACGGCGGCCGGGCAGGAAATCGAGAGGCTGAACGCCGACAACGCCGCCTATCAGAGCCGGATCGAGGCGCTGCGCGACGATCTTGCGCGCCGGACGGCGGCCGGCGCCGAGGATCCCGCCGCCGCCGCCGCGGCGCGCGCGCAACTGGCACGGCTGCAGACTGCGCAGGAGCAGGCGCAGATGGACATCGCCCGGCTTCAGATGGAGCTGCAGGCAGAACGCGCGGCGAGCGGTGATCGGGCGGCCGCCGCCGATGCGGCCAACCGCCTGCAGGGCGAGCTGGACCGGGCGCGGGCCGAGGCCCGGAGGTTGCAGACGGCCCTGCAGGCGCAGCTGGCGCAGCTTGCCGCGGACCGCGACCAGATCCGGCAGGAGAACGACCGGCTGCGCATGGCGCTGGCGGATGCGCAAGAGGTGGTGGATCGCCGGGTGGGGCTGGACCGGCAGCTGACCAGGCTGCAGGCGGATTTCCGGCAGGCGCAGGCCGAGAATGCCGAAATCACCGGCAATCTGGGTGTGGCGCGCCAGCATCTGGCGGCGGCCTCTGCCGAGGCGCGGCGCGGTGCGCGCGATGTCCGCCAGGAACGGGTGCGATCGGCCATGCTGACCGTTTCGGCGATCAACATGACCGAGCGCATGATCCGCTCTGCCGCCGCCCTCGCCGATCGGGCGCGGGGCAATCTGGCGGGGCTGCCGGCGGCAGAGCGCGCCACGGCCGAGACCAGCCTCGCCGAGATCGCCCGCCGCATCGACATTCTGGAAACGACCAATACCGCGCAGTTCCGCTTCTATCTGGGCACGGTGCTGGCATTGGGTCGTGGTGCCACCGACGACGTGACGGCGGCGGTGGCGGCGATACGGGCGGATCTGGCGGCCCAGGGGATCGTGGTTCTGGACCAGGCCCTCGCCCTGGTGGAGCGGCATCTGGGGGTGGCGCTTCAGGCGGGCGGGGCCGTGCCTGAAACCGTGACCCGTGGCTGGCGGGACGACATCACGGCGGTGGGGCGGATATGACGCCGGTCACGGACGACGCAGAGCGACGGCCGGCGGCCTGACCCGGTGTGGCATCAGCTGCTTTTGCGGCAGAAATGGGGGGACGGGGAATGAAGCGACGCAGTCAGACGAGGTGGATGGGGCGGACGGGCGCCGCGGGGCGCGCCGGCCTGGTGGCGGTGACGGTTGCCGCCCTGGCGATGCAGGGCTGTGTGACCACGGGGGTGCGCAGCACCTACAGCGACCCGGCCGATGCCTGTTCGGCACGGCGCGAGCCGTTGATTCAGATGGTCGAGCGGTTCAACGAGCCGATCGTGAAGGGGGCACTGATCGGGGCCAGCACCGGTGCGGCGGCGGGTGCCGGCCTCTCCTATGCCAATACCGGCAAGGTCGATCCGCTGGCCACGGTGGGTGGTGCTTTGGCCGGCGCGGTGCTCGGCGCCGGGGCCGGATATCTGGAGGCCAGGCGGCAGCAGACGAAGACTGCGGAGGAGCTGCAGGCGGCGGTGGATGCCGATGCCCGGGAATACGGGTCGCGCAGCAATGCGCTGCGCAACGCCATCACCACGCTCTACGACTGTCGGCGCAGCCAGATTGCAAAGGTCGCCGACCAGTTCCGCACGGGCGTGATGGCCGGGCCGCAGGCGAGGGGAGAGCTGGAGCGCATCCGCCAGGCCATCGCGGCCGATGACGAGCTGCTGAACAAGGCGCTGGGCACCTCGGCCTCGCGGGTGGACGAGATCGCCTCGGCCCGCGCCAGTGCCGGCGGCTATGCCAGTACCGATGCCTATCTGGGCCAGGCGGCCAGCTGGACGCCGGTGGTGGAATGGGTCGATCCCGATGCGGCGACCCCGATGGCGGCGACCACCATGTATGCCCGCGGCAGCGTGAATGTCCGCAGCGGCCCGTCGACCGGCAATGCCGTGATCGCCGGCCTGAGCCAGGGCCAGCAGGTGCGGGTGACCGGCCGTGCCGGCAAGGGCGGCAGCTGGGCCCAGGTGCAGACCGGCGGCCAGACCGGCTATGTCCTGGCCTCGCTTCTGGCCGACCGGCCGGTGGTCGCGGCTCCGGTGCGGGCCCCGGCAGTGACGGAGGTCGAGGCCCCCGCAGCCCCGCTGACCCCCGCCAAGGCGGTGATCGTGAACGCCCCGCCGGTGGCCGAGAATCCCGCCCAGGCGATGGTTCTTGAACAGCGGCAGACCGAGGGCATGGCCCGGAGCGAAGTGGCGCGCACCATGGAGGATCTCGAACACGCGATGAATCTCGTGTCCTGATCCGTCGTCCGCCGTCCGCGAGGGTAGGGCCGCGAGAGTGGAGCATCCGTCCCCGCGGACGGCGATCGAGACCGAGCTGCGTGATGATCGCCGAGGTGCGTGATGATCGTCTTCCTGCGCTGGCTGTGCCTGATCTTCGGAACCGTGATCCTGTCGTCGGCGCTGTTTCTGTGGATCGTGTTGACCTACGTGCTTGGCATGCTGCCGGATGTTTCGGGAATTCTGGGGGGTCTAGGGCTGCGCATGCCGTCGCTTGTCTCGCTCGTCCTGACGGGGCTGGCGTTTCTGGGGGCAGGCCTGCTGCTCTGCCGTGTGCCGGGCCGTCCTCGCCACCGCCCGCCATCGACCCTGTCCCCGCCATCTGCCGCCCGGCCCTTCACCCCGCTGCCGCCGCTGAAGGCCGGCCGCGGCCGTGAGGCGCGTCTCAGCAGGCGGGGGGGACGGATTGACCGCCTCTGATCAGCCCCCGCCCTGATCAACGAATCCTTTCCGCGAACGACCAGGCGAGTTCCGCCAGCGGCACCGCCTTGCGGCCGACCTCTTCGGCATCGGCATTGGCGGCGGTGCCGTCCAGCGCGCGGCGGGCGATGCCCTGCAGGATGGCGGCCAGGCGGAACAGGCTCAACACCACATAGACATCCCAGGACGGCGAGGGGGCGAAGCCGGTGCGGGCCAGCCACATCTCCAGATAGGCGCGTTCGTCCGGGATGCCGGCGGCGGCGAAATCGGTGCCGGCCAGGCCGCGGAACAGGCCCGGGGCGATGCGCCAGGTCATCATGTGATAGGCGAAATCGGCCAGCGGGTTGCCCAGCGTCGACAGCTCCCAGTCCAGCACCGCCACCACCCGCGGTTCGGTCGGGTGGATGATCACATTGTCCAGCCGGTAATCGCCATGAACCAGGCGGGTGTCGTCTTCCGCCGGCACATGTTCGGGCAGCCATTGGATCAGCCGTTCCATGGCGGGGTTGGCCACGGTCTCGGATGCCCGATACTGGCGGGTCCAGCGGGCGATCTGGCGTTCGACGTAATTGCCGCGCCGGCCGTGATCGCCCAGCCCGATCGCATCCGGGTCGAGCGCATGGATGCGGGCGATGGCGTCGTTCATCGACGAAAAGATCGCCCCCCGCTCGGCCGGGGTGAGGTCGGGCAGGCGCGGATCCCAGAAGATCCGGCCGGGCACGAAATCCATCACATAGAACATCGATCCGAACACCGCCGGATCGGTGCAGAGCGCATGCACCGGCGGTACCGGCACGCCCGTGCCCTGAAGGGCCGCCAGCACCCGGAATTCGCGGTCGACCGCATGGGCGGAGGGCAGCACCTCGCCCAGCGGCTTGCGGCGCAGCACATAGGTTCCGGCCTCGCTCCGGATCCGGAAGGTGGGGTTCGACTGGCCGCCGGCGAAGCGCTCCAGCGCCAGCCGGCCATGCCGGCCGGGGACGTTGTCGGCGAACCAGGCGTCGAGGGCTTCGGTGTCGGGTGTGGCAGTCTCGGGGGTGATGCTCATGGGCCGGCGGCTCCTGCGACCTTGTTTTGGTCATCAGTTTACCCGTGGGTCGAGCCGGGTTCCAGAGGGTTGCGGGAGGGGCGCCCCCGGCGCAGACTGTGCACCCACATCCGGAGCCCCGCCCATGACCTGGTCCCCCGCCCGATATCTGACCTTCGAGGCCGAGCGCACCCGCCCGGTGGTCGATCTGCTGGCCCATGTGCCGACCGATCCGGTCCGGAGCGCGGTCGATCTGGGCTGCGGCCCGGGCAATTCGACCGAGGTGCTGATCCACCGCTTCCCGGGCGCGCGGGTGACGGCACTCGACTCCTCGCCCGAGATGGTGGCGGCCGCCAGGGCAAGACTGCCGGATATCGATGTCACCGAGGACGATGTCAGCCGCTGGCAGGCTGCGGGGCCGTTCGACGTGATCCTGTCCAACGCCGTGCTGCAATGGGTGCCGGGGCATGACGTGCTGCTGCCGGCGCTGGTGGAACGCCTGGCCCCGGGCGGCAGCCTGGCGGTGCAGATGCCCGACAACATGGCCGAGCCCAGCCATGTGCTGATGCGCGAAACCGCCGCCGAAGGCCCATGGGCCGACCGGCTGGCGGGTGCGGCCCGCGCACCGCTGCCGCCCGCCGCCTGGTATTACCAGCTGCTGCGCAATCTGGCGTCCCGGGTGGATATCTGGCGCACCACCTATATCCACGTCCTGCCCGGCGGGCCGGATGCGGTGGTGGACTGGGTGAAGGCCACGGGGCTGCGCCCCTTCCTTGACCCGCTGAGCCCGGGTGAGCGCGACGACTTTTTGAACCGCTACCGCACGAAGATCGCCGCCGCCTATCCGCCGCTTGCCGACGGGACGGTGCTGCTGCCCTTCCCACGCCTGTTCATGATCGCCACCCGCTGAGCCGGAGCCCCAAGCCCCATGTCCGACGAGCTGATCCTTTACACCAACCCGCAATCGCGCGGCATGATCGCGCGCTGGATGCTGGAAGAGGTAGGCGTGCCCTATCGCATTGTGGTGCTGGAGTATGGCGCGCCGATGAAGGCGCCCGACTATCTGGCGCTCAACCCCATGGGCAAGGTGCCGACCCTGGTCCATAACGGCGCGGTGGTGACCGAGGCGGCCGCGATCTGTGCCTATCTGGCCGAAACCTTCCCCGAAGCGGGGCTCGCCCCCCGGCCCCATGAACGCGCGGCCTGGTTCCGCTGGCTGTTCTTCGGCGCAGGGCCGCTGGAGGCGGCGATCATCAACCGCGCACTCGGCATCGAGGTGCCGGCCGAACGCGAGCGCAGCATCGGCTATGGCAATTTCACCCGGGTGATGGACACGCTGGAGGTGGCCGTCTCCGCCAGCCCCTACCTTGCCGGCGACCGCTTCACCGCGGCGGATGTGTATCTCGGCGCCCAGATCGGCTGGGGCCTGCAATTCGGCACCATGGAACGCCGCCCGGCCTTCGAAACCTACTGGGCCCGCCTCGCCGGCCGGCCGGCGTTGGCGCGGGCCTCGGCGACCGACGACGTGGCGGGGTAGGCATGGCCGTTCCGGACTATCAGGCCTTGATGCTGCCGGTGCTGGCCGTGGCGGCCGAAGGCGAGATCCGTGTCGGCGACGCGACCGATCGGATCGCCGACGGGCTTGGCCTCGGCGCCGAGGACCGTGAAGCACTGCTGCCCAGCGGCCGCCAGAAGCTGCTGCGCAACCGGGTCCATTGGGCAAAGACCTATCTGGCGAAAGCCGGGCTGGTCGAGATGCCCCGCCGCGGCTGGTTCGTGGCGACGGAAGAAGGCCGCCGCCTGCTGGCGACCCGCCCGGCCCGGATCGACAACGGCACGCTGATGAGCTACCCGGCGTTTCGGGGCTTCTTCAAACGGACCGGCGAGCGCGCCGCACCCGCCCCCGACGCCGGTGCGGCCACCCCGGAAGAGCAGGTGGACAATGCCCATGCGGCCTTGCAAGACGCGCTGCGCGACGAGTTGCTGGACCGTCTTCTTCAGAATTCCCCCGGCTTTTTCGAAAGGCTGATCGTCGATCTGCTCGTCGCCATGGGCTATGGCGGCTCGCACAGCAATGCCGCCCTGCAGCTGGGGCGCAGCGGCGACGGCGGCATTGACGGGCTGATCAACGAGGACCGCCTGGGCCTCGACCGGATCTTCGTTCAGGCCAAGCGCTACAGCCCCGGCAATGTCGTCGGCCGGCCCGATGTGCAGGCCTTCGTCGGCAGCCTGGTCGGGCATGGCGCGACGAAGGGCGTGTTCGTCACCACCTCCACCTTCTCGCAGCAGGCGCGGGATTTTCTAACCGCATCCAGCAGCGCGTCGTCCTGATCGACGGCCGGCGCCTTGCCGGGCTGATGATCGAACACGGCGTCGGCGTCCGGGTGACCCGGACCGTCACCTTTCAGCGCCTTGATGAGGATTTCTTTACGGAAGAGGATTAGTGGATCGCGCCACTGAAAGACAGTCGTCCGGCGCGCGCATGCATGGCGGATAATTTCACATATCATCCACGCGCCGCCGCAGCGCCCGCCACCCGCCCCAGCGTCACCGCGGTGAGCAGGCCGTTGCCTGACAGATAGCCGGCGGCCCGGGCGCCCGAGACGCCGCAGGCGGCGCCGCCGGCGGCGTAGAGGTTGGGGAGGGGGTGGCCGGTGGTGTCGAGGACGCGGGCCGTGGCGTCGACGACCAGGCCGCCCTGGGTGTGAAAGAGCGCGCCGGTGACCTTGACCGCGCAATAGGGGGCGGCGAGCGGGCTCGTGATGGTGAAGTCGCGGCCGAAGGCGTCGGGGGCGGTGCCGGTGCGGGCCGCGTCGACCGCGGCCATAGTGCGGGTGAGTGTGTCGGCGGGAACGTTCATGCGGCGGGCAAGCGCGGGCAGGTCGTCCGCCGTGAGCACGGCGCCCATGGCCTCGGCGCGCTTGAAATCTTCGAACTGGCGGGTGATGGCGGCAATGCGGCCGTCGAACACCGTCCAGGCGAGGCCGTCCGGCTGGCGCAGCACCTCGGCCGCCTGTTCGGAATAGCCGGTGGCCTCGTTGGAGAAGCGCTCGCCCGCCAGATTGACCTGAATGCCGCCCTCGGTGATCGTCGCCCAGCTGATCAGGATGCCGGCCGGGTGGGCGACCGAGCCATGGCCCTGATGGCCGGGCAGATGGCGGGTGGCGGCGCCCAGCGCCTGGCCCCAGAGCAGCGCATCGCCCTTGTTGCCGTCATGGCCGAAATAGAGCGCATCGGCGAGCGAGGGGATGTGCTCGCGCACCAGCGCCTTGTTGCCGCCATAGCCGTTGCAGGCCAGGATCAGCCGGCCGCAGCCGACCTCGTCGATCGAGCCGTCGGGGCGGGTGAAGGCGAGGCCGGTGACGCGGCCCTCGCCGTCGGCATAGAGCCGGGTGACGGTCGCCTCGCACAGGATGTCGATGCCGGCGGCTTCTGCCGCACCGCGCAGCGCATCGATCAGCTCCTCGCCCGAGCGGGTCGGCAGGCCGTGCATGCGCCGGGCACTGTGGCCGGGATAGCTGAAATCCGCCACCACCGAGAAGGGCAGGCCGTAGCGCGCGCCCAGCCACTCGATGGCGGGCCCGGCCTCGCGCGTGACCAGCGCCACCAGATCGGGGTCGGGCTCTCCCTTCGCCTTGGCCATGATGTCGGCGGCGAAGGCCTCTGCCGTGTCGGCGATGCCGGCGGCTTTCTGCCAGCGCGTGCCGGCGGCCGGGATCAGCCCGGCGGAGAGGGCGGTGGAGCCGCGCGGCACGACATCGCGTTCCAGCACCAGCACCTCGGCACCCGCCTCGCGCGCCGCCAGCGCCGCAACCAGACCGGCGGCTCCGGCGCCGACCACCACCACGGGCACGGTGAATTCGAACACCCTGGCGCCGTCCCGGATCACCTCGCTCACCATCAGCCTCCCTGCTTGCCCCTACCGGATCCCGCTGCCGGCAACACCGCAACCTGTCCCATATGACGGAGTGTAATCTGTATCAGATCTAATACAAGATTTGTCATACGGGGGCGAAGCGTCGTAGGCTTGGCCGTGCCGGGCCCACGTCGGACGGCAGATCGCAGACAGGCTTGACAAGCCGCATATCGCGGTTCGAATAATACAGGCAGCTGTATCACAGATGGGACAGGAGAGGGGGCCGCATGGCGGGGGTCGAGCCGTTGAAGGCACGCAGGCTCTACCTGCTGCTGCGTGACCGCATCGTCAGCGGCGAGGATCGCCCGCAGACCCGCCTGCCCAGCGAGCCGATGCTGGCCGAACGGCATGGCGTGTCGCGGGTGACCGTGCGCCGGGCGCTGGACAAGCTGGCCGGCGAAGGGCTGATCGAGCGGCGGCCCGGATCGGGCACCTTCGTGGCGGGGCGGCGCAACGAGGCGCCGGTGACCGCCGATTTTTCCAACCTGCTGACGCATCTGGTCGAAATGGGCCGGCGGACCGAGGTGCGCCTGCTGTCGTTCGGCTATGTGACGCCGCCGGCGGCGGTGGCCGAGGCGCTGGGCCTGGCGGCGGGAGAGCGGGTGCAGCGGGCGGTGCGCCTGCGCCTGATCGACGGCGCGCCCTTCTCGTATCTCATCACCCATGTGCCTGAACGCATCGGCGTGTCGTATTCCGAGGCCGAAATGGCCTCCACGCCGCTGCTGGAACTGCTGGAGCGATCCGGCATCGTGGCCGACCGCGCCAGCCAGACCATCGGTGCGGCGCTTGCCGGCCCCGACCTCGCGGAAGCGCTGGGGCTGGAAATCGGTGCGGCCCTGCTGTCGATGACCCGCGTGGTGCAGGGCATCGACGGCGAGGGCATCGAGCATCTGCACGCCTTCTACCGGCCCGATCTCTATTCCTTCCGGATGGATCTGGTGCGCACCGGGCCGGGGGACGCCCGGTCGTGGACACCGGTGGGGCCGGCCCGCAAGGGCGCCACCCGATCCCGCGGCCAGGCCGCGGCGCGGGCGGAGACCGAAACCCATCAGCGGCGGAGCACGGTGCGGCGGGGGAGCACGCCGCGCAAGACGACGCCGTAGGAGGGGTCGGTATCGGGAGTGACCCGCCTTTCCCGTGGCGGAGGTTGCGGAAGGGAAGGTGGATCCCCGCCTGTTGGACGAAGCCGTGCATAATGAAAGCGGGCCCGGGGGGTGGCCACCCCCCGGGCCCGGCGATCGGGA
>MDTG01094551.1_pt1 | contig 35320 bp, 32 predicted proteins | sample 811421 | NCBI WGS metagenome assembly MDTG01 (sample SAMN05326645, study PRJNA326480) | marine metagenome | isolation source: seawater | place: Pacific Ocean: South East | collected 2011
GCCGGTGGCGGTACGCCCGCCGTTCTGAACGCAGCAAACGAAGTGGCGGTGGCGGCCTTTCTCGCCGGTCAGGTGAAGTTCACGCAAATTTCGGCAATATCTGCCAGAACCCTCGACAGTTACGCGCCCCCTGCGCCAAAAACGCTCGACGACGTTCTCGCCGTCGATGCGGAGGCGAGGGCTCGCGCCGGGGAAATGCTGGAGTTAGCCTGACGTGAATTTCGAAACGCTGCCATTCTGGGTCTACATCGTCGGCTTCCTGCTGATGCTTGGCCCGCTGGTCGTCCTGCATGAGCTTGGCCACTACCTCGTCGGCCGCTGGTTTGGCGTGGGCGCGGAGGCGTTCTCCGTCGGTTTCGGCAAGGAAATCGCTGGCTACACCGACAAGCGCGGCACGCGCTGGAAGCTCTCAGCACTGCCTATCGGCGGTTATGTCCAGTTCCAGGGCGACATGAACCCGGCCAGCCAGCCAGACCCCGATCACCCGGCTAGCGAAGGCGATTTCCAGAACGCGCCGCTGTGGCAGCGTGCCCTGATCGTGGCTGCCGGGCCGGTAGCGAATGTCATTGTCGCGGTTGGAATTTTCACCGCATTCTTCATGATCTTCGGGCAGCCGGTTGCCGGCGATCCGGTGCAGGAGAATGTCATCGTGGAATTCGCCGATGACTCGCCGGCACGCGAAGCAGGCATACAGGTGGGAGATCGCATCATCGCCGTCGAGGGCGAGGAGATGGACAGCTTCCGCGAAGTTCAGCAGGCGATCTGGCTCTATCCCAACGAGGAACTGGACGTAACGGTGGAGCGCGAGGGTTCGCGCATCACGATTCCCGTTACGACGCGTTCCGAAGAGATCACCGACCAGTTCGGCAATGCCTCCGTCATCGGCCTGATCGGTGTCCAGGGGCCGGCTATCGAGCGTGTTTTCGAACCGGTCGGACCCTTTGCGGCTCTCGGATTGGCGTGGCAGCAATGCGTCGAAACGGTCGACATGATGCTGGTGGGGATCAAGCAGATCATCGTCGGCGATCGCTCGGTGGAGGAGCTTGGCGGGCCGATCACGATTGCAAAGGTCTCGGGTGAACAACTGAGCCTCGGCTGGCTGGAATTCACCAGTTTTGCCGCGCTGATTTCACTTAATTTGGCATTCATCAACCTGCTGCCAATCCCCGCTCTCGACGGTGGGCATCTGGCTTTCTACGCGGTCGAGGCGATCCGTCGCAAGCCAGCCAGCCCGCGCAGTCAGGAACTGGCGTTCCGTACCGGCATGGCTCTCGTGCTGGCGCTAATGCTGTTCGTGACGGTCATCGACATTGCCAAATTGCCGATCTTCGGCAGCTAGGTATCGCAAAGCCCCGAGTTGGGCCCAAGTGGGGATAGAAAGGCACTTATCGCGCGAAACGGGGCAACTTCGCTTGATTGCCAGACTGGCATCGGGCAAGGGCGCTGTTAGCGATAGAGGCAGGTAACTGATGCTCGCAAGGGGGTGGGTGAAACGGTTTCCAGCCTCGCCGATGCGATAGTGTCGACAAGAGTGGACGGATAATGGGTTCCAAGGCCAGGACGATAATTTCCCAGCATTACGCGGCAGCCCTCCTGGGATGCACCATGCTTGCAGGCATGCCCGCGCAGGCGCTGGCTCAGGATAGCGAAGCGCCCGAAGCGCAGGAGCCCGCCGCGGCGCAGGAAGAGCAGGCAACACCCGCTCCCGCTCCGGCACCGGTGCAACAGGAGCAGGGCGAGATCATCCGCTCCATCGCTGTCGCAGGGGCCCAGCGTCTGGAGCCGGAGACGATTGTTTCCTATATCCAGCTTCGCCCCGGTGACCGCTACACCGCCGCCGCAGCTGACGAGGCGCTGCTGTCGCTCTCGCGCACAGAGCTGTTCGCCGACTTCCAGATCGCTTTCAACGAAGACACCGGTGCGGTGGTGATTACGGTCGAGGAAAACCCGATCATCAACCGCATTATCCTGGAGGGCAACCGCAGGATCGACAACGACGAGATCCTGCCCGAGATCAACCTTTCGCCGCGCCAGATCTTCACCCGCAGCCGCGTTCGCGCCGACGTTGCCCGCATTATCGAACTGTACAAGCGGCAGGGCCGCTTTGCCGCCACGGTCGAGCCGCAGATGGTGATGCTCGACCAGAACCGCGTGGACGTGATTTTCGAGATTTCCGAAGGTCCAAAGTCCAAGGTCCGCCAGATCAACATTATCGGCAACGAAGTGTTTTCCGACGGGGACTTGCGGGACGAGATGGTAACGCGCGAAGACAGCCTCTTCGCCATCTTCAGTTCCAACACCAGTTACGACCCCGATCGCCTGGCGTTCGACCAACAGAAGCTGCGCCAGTTCTACCTGACCGAAGGTTACGCCGATTTTCGCGTCGTCTCCGCCGTGGCCGAGCTGACGCCGGACAAGCGCGACTTCATCATCACCTACGTCGTGGAAGAGGGCGATCGCTACAAGTTCGGAGACGTCGAAGTCGTCAGCCAGCTGCGCGATTTCTCTTCCGAACAGCTTTCGGCCGGTCTCGGCATGGAAACCGGCGACTGGTACAACGCGGAAATGGTCGACAGCACGATCGAGCGCCTTCAGGAGACTGCCGGTGCCTTCGGCTATGCCTTCGCCGATGTGCGCCCGCGTATCAACCGCAATGCCGAAGATCGCACGATGGACGTGACCTTCACCGTGGCCGATGCGCCGCGCGTGTATGTGGAGGCGATCGAGATCAACGGCAACACGCTGACGCAGGACAAGGTCATTCGTCGCGAGTTCCGTATTGCCGAAGGCGATGCTTTCAGTTCGCTGCAGGTCGCGCGTTCGTCTGCCCGCATCAACTCGCTGGGTTATTTCCAGGAGAACTTCGAAGTCGAGCAGGTGGAGGGCTCCAGCCCGGACCGCATCATCCTGCAGGCCAACGTGCAGGAAGAGCCTACCGGCGAACTGTCGCTGTCGGCTGGTTTCTCGTCGCTTGAAAGCTTCATCTTCAACGGCTCGATCCGACAGAACAATTTCCGCGGGCGTGGCCAGACCATCGGTCTTGGCATCAACTATTCGCGCTATTCGCGTTCGGCCAATGTCAGCTTCACCGAACCCAAGGTGTTCGACCGGGACATCGCGCTGGGCTTCGATATCTACCGGCAGGATTACAACAACGGCTACTTCGACCGCGATAACGCGACCTACGAACAGGCCACCACCGGTATCTCGCTGCGCATGGGCGTGCCGCTGACCGAGTACATGAGCCTGCTGGGCAGCTACACGCTGAACTACCAGGAAGTGACCGTGGCGGAGCAGCAGTTTTTTGCCGACTTCGACGGTGACGGGGTGGCGCAGTGCGAACCGCTGCTTGCAGGCCGTTATCTGTGCGATGCGCTGGGCGACCGGCTGCAGTCGATCCTCGGCCTCACGCTGAATTACAGCACGCTCGACAGCCGCATCCGCCCGACGCGCGGCGAGAACGTGCAGTTGCAGTTCCAGTTTGCCGGGGTGGGCGGTGACACGCGCTATTTCCGCACGCGCGTGAACGCTTCGAAGTTCTGGCCGCTGGGCGCCGGTTTCATCGGTTCGCTGCGTCTCGAAGGCGGTTACATCAACGGCCTGGGCGACGATGTGCTGCTGACCGACCGTTTCTTCCTTGGTGAAGGCCAGATCCGCGGCTTCGACATCCGCGGTGTCGGCCCGCGCGTCGTGCGCCAGTTCTACGAGCGTGACGAGGATGGCAACCAGGTGCTCATCCCGCTCGACGATCGTCGCAACCAGGACGATGCGCTCGGCGGTGAAGCGTACTACCTCGCCCGCGCAGAGATCGAAATTCCCCTGGGTTCCGGCGCTCGCGAACTGGGCCTGCGCCCCTCGATCTTCCTCGATGTCGGTTCCGTGTTCGGCGTCGACACGCCGCAGCTGACCCAAAGTCCGTTGCCCGATGGCCTGTTCATCCCGCAGCGGGACGGTGACGGCAACCTGCTTTATACGCAGGCCACCCTTGGCGATAATGGGCAGGTGATCAGCCAGGAAATCACCACCAGTCCGGTGGCACCCGATGGCCGCCTCAACGATCCTGTCGGTCGCCAGCTTCCGCCGTTCGTGGAAGAATTCCTCGGCGATACGCCGTCGCCGCGCGTAACCGCCGGTATCGGCGTGAATTGGAACTCTCCCTTCGGTCCGTTCAGGATCGATGTAGCTTACGATGTGCTATCGGAGCGCGGGGACGAAACCAAAACCTTCTCCTTCAATGTAGGAACGCAATTCTAATGAATATTGTCACAAAATCGGCGCTTGGCGCCGTTCTTGCTGCCGCGAGCGTTGTCGCGCCTGCCGTTGTTGCTCCGGCAGCAGCGCAGTCGAACGAGCGAGTCGCGTTCGTGAACGTGCAGGCTGTGGTGGTGAACTCCACCGCCTACCAGACCGCCCAGACGCAGCGCCAGACGACCTATGCCGCGCAGTTGCAGCAGGCCGAAACCCGCCGCGCTGCCATCCAGGCGCAGCTCGATCCGCTGATCACCGCTTTCAACACCGCTCGCCAGCAGCCCAATGCCGACCAGGCCGCGCTGCAGCAGCAGGCTGCGCAGATCCAGCAGATCCAGCAGAACGGCCAGAACGAACTGCAGCAGATCCTTGCACCTGTCGCCCTGAGCCAGGCTTATGTCGAAGAGCAGATCCGCGAGCAGCTCGGCACGGCTATCCAGAATGCCGCGCGCGCGCAGGGCGTCACCCTCGTGATCTCGCCGGAAACCATCCTGCACGCCGAAGCGAGCCACAACCTCAACGAGGCCACTCTGGCGCAGCTCAACTCGCTGCTTCCTTCGGCCCAGCTGGTTCCGCCCGACGGCTGGCTCCCGGCTGAAATGCGCGCGCAGCAGGAAGCTGCCGCCGCCGCACAGGTTCAGGCCGGTGCCCAGCAGCCGGCAACCACCGGTCGCTAAGACGAAAACGATAGGGGCAGGGCCATGAGTGAAACACCCGACTACGATGTCGTCAGGATCCTCAAGGCCCTGCCGCATCGCTGCCCCATGCTGCTGGTCGACAAGGTCGACGAACTGGTGAAGGGGGAGCGGATCAGCGCGACCAAGGCTGTGACCTTCAACGAAGGCTTCTTCCAGGGCCACTTCCCTGGCCGCCCGATCATGCCGGGCGTCCTGCAGATCGAGGCGCTGGCGCAGGCTGCTGGCATCCTCGGGATCGAGACGCTCGACCTCGCAGACAGCGGCAAGCTCGTCTATTTCATGGCGATCGAAAACGCCAAGTTCCGCGCCCCGGTGCTGCCCGGTTGCCTGCTGAAGCTGGATGTCGCATTCACGCAGCAGCGGGCCAAGATCTGCAAGTTCGAAGGCAAGGCCAGCGTCGACGGCAAGGTGACTTGCGATGTCGGCTTCACCGCCATGATTGCCGACCCGCCCGAATAAGGTTGCTTTTGGCGCAATGTGCCGCTAGGCGCGCGCCTTTCCGATTATCCATCCATCTGCAGATCGGTCGGAACCGGTCGAACGCAAAGGACATTACGCCATGAAGGCCGATACGCATCCCGATTACCACATGATCACGATCAAGATGACCGATGGCACCGAATTCCAGACGCGCTCCACCTGGGGCAGCGAAGGCGATGTCATGAACCTTGAAATCGACCCGACCAGCCACCCGGCCTGGACCGGTGGCCCGCAGCGCCTGCAGGACGGTGGCCGCGTTGCCCAGTTCAACAAGCGCTTCGGCGGACTTTCGCTCAAGAAGAAGTAAGCTTCTTTCGCGTGATCGATGCGAATTCAGGGAAAGGGCGGTCCACATGGGCCGCCCTTTTCCGATTCAGTCTACGAACCTTTCGTAGCGTATGGTGCCGAGCATGACCGACTTGCCGGTATCAACCGGGTGGTTCCGCCCGTCGAAAACGGGAACCTCAGAAAAATCATAGATGGTCATGCCGTCGATGCAGGCGACATTGATGCCCCACCTATCCGGATCGGAGCGGGTCTGGTGGAACGGGTGGATCCCGCATTTCGCGCAGAACCGGTGTTTCGCCTCGCCAGTGCCGAAGGTGTAGAGCGTCAGCGCACTCTCGCCGTGGGTGATATTCAAAGCAGACCGCAGCACATCCAGCATCACCACGCCCTTCATGGTGCAGATCGAGCAGTTGCAGCGTCGCACCCTCGGTTCGGCGGGAAGTTTCACAGAGAACCGCACCGTCCCGCAGTGACACCTGCCTTCGCGCCGTTCGCTCATCGAATCACCCCCACGGTTTTTCGCGATACCATTTCGTAATCACGTATTTCACGCCCCTGCGCACTTTCATGCCGTGGTGCAGGGTGGCTGCATTGCAGCTGCCGTCGGGCCTCTTGTTGTCCCAGCAAACCAGACGCCCGGTTTCGGGCTGGAAAGTCTTGCCGATCACCTTGAACCGGGTGCCGCCGCCGGCCTGCACCTCGTTCAGGTAGACCATGAACGTCCAGGTCCGGTTTCCCGCGACCCCGCAGTATTTCTCGAAATCGCCACCCTGCGGTTCGAAATAGTCGGTGTGCGCCTTGAACTCCTGCCCTTCGGCGTAACGTTGCCCCTGCACGGGTTCGCCGTGGGCTGGATCAATGCCGTTCAGTTCGAACAGCTTGCCCTCCAACTCCTTCACCGCCGGCTCGTGGGGATCGAGATCGCAGGTTTCGCTCGTGCGGAAGTAGTCGTCGCCATTGGCATCGGCGATGGTCGAGGGGCGGCGGTCCTTGTCGATCAGTTCGATCAGGCTTTCGCACAGGTCCGGCGGAAGGAAGTTCGCAGCGGTCAGCAGGGTGAGGCGCGGGGTGGGAACGTGGCGTACCCGCTTGTCGCGCATCAGGAATTCGGCAGAGGTCGTGCCCGGAGTCGTCATGCCGGTGATTCTTAGGCGAGGGCGACGCTCATTCAAACCCGCGAAATTTTCTTGCGCATGGCGGCCGAAAGCGCACTTTTCACTTTGCAGGCGCGATGAATTGTGCAACAGGCTCGCGCCCGCGCCGAATGCGGGTTGACCGACCGGCGCAGACCCCTAACAGGCCGCCTCTCGGCATGTGTGCCTGGTTCTTGTGGCGATCGTAGCTCAGTTGGTTAGAGCGCCGGTTTGTGGTACCGGAGGTCGGGGGTTCGAGACCCCTCGATCGCCCCATTTTCTCAAGGGCTTGCTTGCCGTTCTTCTAACGAGAGAGGGCAAGGGCCATGCCGGCATTCTGGAGCGAACCCGACTGGGACGAACACGAGCGGGTCGAGGTGGTGCACGATCGCGCCAGCGGCCTCACCGCCGTCATCGCGCTCCATTCCACGCATCTTGGCCCGGCCGCCGGCGGCACCCGATTCTGGCATTACGACGATCCGGCAAAGGCCATGCGCGATGCGCTGCGCCTTTCGCGCGGGATGAGTTACAAGAACGCCATGGCGGGCCTGCCCATCGGTGGCGGCAAGGCCGTGGTGCTGCTCGACAAGGATGGCACGAAGACCGAGGCCATGCTCCACGCGTTCGGTGACGCGGTGGAAGCGCTGGGCGGTCGTTATGTCACCGCCGAAGATGTCGGCGCGAGCGAGGCGGACATGGTGGCGATCCATACCCGCACCCAACACGTCTGCGGTCTGCCTGCCGAGGACGGCGAAGCGGGCGGTAATCCCGGCCCGTTCACGGCGATGGGCATCTATCTCGGCATCAAGGCTGCCGTGGCGCACAAGCTCGGCAAGTCCACCATGCAAGACGTGCACGTCGCGGTGCAGGGCTGCGGATCGGTCGGCGGCGGCGTTGCCCGATTGCTCGCCAACGATGGAGCGAAGTTGACCCTGTCGGATATCGACCAGAAGCGCGCTGCAGAACTGGCAATTGAGCTTGGCGGTGACTCGTTGGCCGCGGCCGATGTGATGAGCGTTGCCTGCAATGTCTTCAGCCCCAACGCACTTGGCGCCATCCTCGACGACGAGAGCATTGCCAGGCTCGATTGTGCGATCGTGGCGGGCGGAGCCAACAACCAGCTCGCGCGGCCTCACCACGGCCAGCTGTTGCACGACCGGGGCATCCTTTATGCGCCGGACTACGTGATCAACGCAGGCGGCATCATTAATGTCAGCTACGAATATCTGTGCCGCCGCGAAGGCAAGCCCTGCGATCTCGACGCCGTGAACGAGCGTATCGGACAAATCCCCGGCCGCCTCCGCGAAATCTGGAACGAGAGCCACGCTTCCGAACGTCCGTCGAACGAGGTGGCCGATGCAATGGCGCAAAGGCTGATCGGGCGCTGATCGGTACCTGATGAGGCCGGCGCACTAAATCCGGCAGAATTCTCCGGTTTTGCTTGTCCAAGCGGGCTGTGACTGTAAAAGGCGCAGGCAAAGAGTGACTTTGTCCAGAACATGCACGGCTTCGCCAATCCCACCCGTTTTCTGAAGATCGCCAAGTGGCTCACCGTGCCGTTGCTGGTGAGCGGTCTGGTGCTGTCTATTGGTTCGGTCCTGTGGGGGCTGACCCAGGTTCCGCCCGACCGGCTAATGGGCGATACTGTGCGGATCCTGTTCGTGCATGTTCCGGCCGCCTGGCTGGGCATGGGCGGCTGGACGGCGATTGCCATTGCCAGCCTGATGGAACTCGTCTGGCGGCACCCGTTGGCGGCCATTGCAGCGCGCGCTGCTGCCGTGCCGGGCGCTGTCTTCACGGCGATCTGCCTTGCCACCGGCTCCATCTGGGGACGGCCCACATGGGGCACCTGGTGGGTCTGGGACGGGCGGCTCACGTCCATGCTGGTGCTGCTGTTCCTTTATTTCGGCTATATCGCCCTTTCGTCCTCGCTGGCGCGTGAAGGGCAATCCAGCCGCATCGCCGCGATCTTCGGGTTGGTGGGCGCGATCAATATCCCGATCATCAACCGTTCAGTCGTGTGGTGGAATAGCCTGCACCAGCCGCCCAGCATTACAATGGGCGAAAGTGCCATTGATCCGGTTTTCCTGTGGCCGCTATTGATTGCAACGCTTGGCTTCTCGCTGCTGTTCGGCGGCGTGGTGCTGGCGCGGATGCGGGCCATCCTGGCCGATATCCAGGCCGATGCTCGCCTCCGCCGCAAGGCCTTGCAGGCAGAGGAGCTGGCCTCGTGAGGGAAAGCCTCGACCAATGGCTGTTCGTCTACGCGGCGCTGGGTGTGACACTTGTTGGTATGCTGGCGCTGGTTATCAGCAGCTGGCTCGCCATGCGCCGGGCGGAAAAGCGGCGTGAGGAGACGCGCAGGAAATGAGCGACAACGCTTCCCGGGGGCTGAAACCCAAGCACCAGCGACTCGTGCTGGTGGTGATCGCCCTTGTCGCCATCGTCGGCGCAGGTTTCCTGGCAGCCTACGCGCTGAGCAACCAGGCGAGTTATTTCTACGTTCCTGCCGACATCGAGGCCGATCCGCCCGAGGCCGGGCAGGCCATCCGCCTTGGCGGCATGGTGGAGAACGGGTCGATCAACACTGCCGCTGATGGCGTGACGGTGGAATTCGTGGTGCAGGACGGGCAGGCACGCGTTCCCGTCAGTTACACCGGCATTGTGCCGGCGCTGTTCGTGGAAGGGTCGGGTGTGGTCGCAGAAGGGTCGATGCGGGCCGATGGCGTGTTCATCGCCGATAACCTGCTCGCCAAGCACGACGAGAACTACATGCCGCGCGAACTGGAAGGCATGAGCAGCGCCGAACTGCGCGAGGAACTGCAAGAGAGCGTCGAATGATCGCTGAAATCGGTCTTGCTGCCTTGTGGCTCGCTGCCGCGTTGGCCGTGTTGCAGCTGATCGGCGGCTTTCTTGGCGCGCGCAACGAAAGCAGCGAGCTGACCACGCTGGTGCGCCCCGCTGCGGTGCTGCAGGGCCTGCTTTGCGCTGTGTCATTCCTTGCGCTGGTCTATGCCTTTGCCGTCACCGACCTGTCGGTGAAACTGGTCGCGACGCATTCGCATTCGATGAAGCCCATGGCGTTCAAGCTGTCGGGCGCGTGGGCGAACCATGAAGGTTCCATGCTGCTGTGGATCACCATCATGGCCTTCGCCGGTGGTTTGATCGCCTTTATCGAACGCCGCCTGCCCGAAAAGACGATGATGGCAACCCTCGGCACGCAGGCCTTCGTCGGACTTGGCTTCTATCTCTTCATCCTGCTGTCCTCGAACCCGTTCGAACGGCTTTCACCCGTCCCGGCTGACGGTAACGGCCTCAATCCGCTGTTGCAGGACATGGGCGTCTCCTTCCACCCGCCCACTCTGTATATCGGCTACGTCGGGCTCTCGATCGCCTTCAGCTTCGCGCTTGGCGCATTGCTGACGCGCAATGTGACGCCGGAGTTCGCGCGCGTGATGCGTCCGTGGGTGCTGGGAGCCTGGATTTTTCTCACCATCGGTATCACCGCCGGGTCCTACTGGGCCTATTACGAGCTTGGCTGGGGCGGCTGGTGGTTCTGGGATCCGGTTGAGAACGCCTCGCTCATGCCGTGGCTGGCGGCAACGGCTCTGCTGCATTCCGCCAGCGTGCTGGCTGCGCGCGATGCCTTGCGCACGTGGACGATCATGCTGGGCGTCGTCGCCTTTTCCATGAGCATGGTGGGCACGTTCCTCGTGCGCTCGGGCATTCTCACCTCTGTCCATGCCTTTGCCGTCGATCCGGAGCGCGGCAGCTTCATCCTTGCCCTTCTGGCACTGTACATCGGCGGCGCGCTGGTCATCTTCGCCCTGCGCGCAAATACCATCGCCGAAGGGGAGCGGTTCTCGCTGCTCAGCCGTGAAGGCGCGCTGGTGGTGAACAACGTCGCGCTTTCCGCCATTCTCGGGATCGTGCTGCTGGGCACGCTCTATCCGCTGCTGACCGAGGCCTTCGACGTGCGCGTGTCCGTGGGGCCGCCCTATTTCGATCCGGTAAGCGCGATCTTCTTCCTGCCGATGCTGGCGATCCTCGCTGTCGGTCCGCTGCTGCGCTGGCGCAAGGACAGCTTCGACCGGATCAGGCTGCCGGTGATTATCATTTCCGTCGTGACGGTCGCCGTGCTGGCACTGGTGCTGGCGCTGTCGGACATCGGCGTGCTGCCCTTACTCGGGATGGCGATGTCGGTGGGTGTTGCCGTGGCCAGCTTCATGCCGCTGCGCGGCCGTGCAATCCGCCGCGTGCCGCTGGCCGTGTGGGGCATGTGCATCGCGCACTTCGGCGTCGCCGTCGGTCTGTTCGGGATTGCAGCCGACACTGCCTATCAGAAGGAACGCCTCGTCGCCGCTAGTCCTGGGGACACTGTAGAGATCGGCCCCTGGGAAGCGACGCTCGCCTCTATCAGCCCCGTTGCCGGCCCTAACTGGACCGCCATGCAGGGTGACATCTTCGTATCCTATGAGGGTGGCCCCTCCAGGGAAACCTTCCCGCAGGCCCGCAGCTTCTGGGCGCCTCAGGGCGAAACAAGCGAAGTTGCGCTGGTCACGCGCTGGAACGGCCAACTCTACGTGGCGCTCGGCAACATGGCCGAGGACGGACGCTGGCAGTTGCGGCTCTGGTGGAAGCCTTTCGTCACCTGGATCTGGTACGGTGGCCTGCTGATCGCCCTGGGCGGCGCGCTGGCGCTGGCGGGCCGCGTGGTTGGTGACGTGCGCCGCCGGTCGGCTACGCAGCGAGGTGAAGAACGCCGGGCCGAGGAAGCTGCCCTTGTCGCGGAGCCTGCCGAATGAAACGCCTGCGTTATTCTCTCTGGGTCATCGTCGGAATTGCTGCCGCGCTGTTCGGCCTGTTCGCCTACCAGTTGACGCAGCCGAAGGATGAATTCGTGCAGTCCGCCATGGTGGGCGAGCCGATGCCGGACTTCGACCTGCCGCCAGCGGTTCCAGCCCGTCCGGGACTTTCCCGCGCCGACCTTGCCGACGGGGAGGCGAAGCTTCTCAACGTCTTTGCCAGCTGGTGCATCCCTTGCGCGGCCGAAGCGCCGCAGCTCGAGGCGCTGGAGCGCAGCGGTGCGAACATCGTCGCCGTTGCCATCCGTGACCGGCCTGAGGACGTCGAGCGGTTCCTGTCGGTCTACGGCAATCCCTTCACCCGGATCGGGCGCGACGATATTTCCGAAGTCCAGCTTGCCATCGGCTCCAGCGGTGTACCCGAGACTTTCGTGATCGATGGTAACGGCGTTATCACGTATCAGCACATCGGTGATATCCGCGAAGATGATGTGCCCATGCTGCTCGAAGAATTGCGCAAGGCGCAGTCCTGATGCGTTGGCTGCTCCCCATCCTTGCTGCCTTCGCGCTGTTGCAACCGGTTAGCGCGCAGGATCGCATGCCGCCCGCGCCCTATGCTTACACGCAACTCGAGGACCCCGTCCTTGAAGAGCAGGCGCGCGAGTTGATGCACACTCTGCGTTGCCTGAAGTGTCAGAGCCAGTCGATTGCCGATAGCGATGCGCCGATGGCGGGAGACATGCGCCACCAGGTCCGAAGCCGGATCGCCGCCGGGGAAAGCCCGGACGAGGTCCGCAACTGGCTGATTTCGCGCTATGGCGACTACGTGAGTTACGAGCCGCAGGTCAGCTCGACCACCTGGCCGCTGTTCGCGATTCCCATCGTCCTGCTGCTGCTGGCCGGAATGGTATTGCTGCGCCGGATCGGCCGAAACACCGAGGCCGGAGAGAAAGGCGAGGGCGCATGACCTGGATTGTCGTAGTCGCGCTTGCCGCGGCGACTTTCGTCATCGCTGCATTCGGGGTTGGTCTGTCGAAGGGCTTGTGGACCAGTCTGGCCGCCGCGCTGGGCTTCGGCCTTGCGGGATATGCCCTGCAAGCAAGCCCGGACATGGCCGCAGCGCCGAAGTCAGCCGTTGCGGACCAGGGGGAGCAGGAATTCGATATCGTGGAAGCGCGGCGCGAGTTCGTCAGCCTTTCCGATCGTTCCGGCAGTCCGATGCTGGTGACATCCGATGCCATGGCGCGGCGCGGTCGCTATGCCGAGGCCGCGCAGATGCTGGAAGGCGTAACGCGGGAGAACCCGCAGGATTTCGAGGCTTGGCTGGCGCAGGCGATCGCCCTTGCCGAACATGCCGACGGCAATCTCACGCAAGCTTCCCTCTACGCATTTCAGCGCGCCGCCAACGTGAAGCCGGCAAACCTCGCGCCGGGCTATTTCCTGGGGGTGTCGTTGATTCGGCAGGGGCGCCTGATGGAAGCGCAGCAGGTCTGGCGCGAGACGCTGGCAAACGCGCCTGAAGATGCCGAGGGGAGGGCCGGTGTTGCAGATCGCCTGGTTCGCCTCGATGCCATGCTGGGTGCCATGCAAGCTGGCCAGATGCCGCTGCCGCCGGAGCCTGGGGCGGCTGCTCCCGCCCAAAACGGCGAGTGATGCTGCACTGCATCATGTTGCCGTGGGCGCAGACTGCTGCTAACGCGCCCGCTTCGCCGTTTTAAACGGGTCACATGGGCTGAAAATCCATATGAGCGCTACCGGACAAGACCGGGATTCTGCCAAGCTGAAACTCGCCGCCGGTGCCATTGGCATCGTTTTTGGCGATATCGGCACTTCCCCGCTCTACGCTTTTCGTGAAACCTTCCGCGGCGCGCACAGCCTGCCGATCGACGATCTGCATGTGCTGGGCGTGGTCAGCCTGATTTTCTGGTCGATGACGCTGGTAGTGGCGATCCAGTACGTCACCATCCTGATGAGGGCCGATAACAACGGGCAGGGCGGCAGCCTGGCGCTGGTCGCGCTGCTTTCGCGCAATATCGGCAAGAGCAGTTACGGCTGGCTGGTCGTCTTGCTCGGCGTGTTCGCGACTGCGCTGTTCTACGGCGACTCGATGATTACGCCCGCCATTTCGGTCCTCTCCGCGGTGGAGGGCCTGACGGTTGTGAACAACGAGCTGGACCGGTGGGTCATTCCCATCGCGCTTGTCTTGCTGGTCGGCTTGTTCGTGTTGCAGAAGCGCGGCACGGCGAAGGTCGGCGCGTTGTTCGCCCCGGTCATGATCCTTTATTTCACGACCATTGCGCTGCTCGGCATCGTGCAGATTTTCGACACGCCACAGATCCTCTGGGCGCTCAACCCGTGGTATGCGGTGCAGTTCTTCATCGTCGACAAGTGGTTCGCTTTCCTTGCACTTGGCTCGGTCGTGCTGGCGGTGACGGGCGCGGAGGCGCTGTATTCGGACATGGGTCATTTCGGACGCGGTCCAATGAAGCTGTCGTGGTTCGGCTTCGTCATGCCCTGCCTGCTGATCAATTATTTCGGCCAGGGCGCGATGATCATCGGCCTGCCCGATGCGGCAGCGGAAGACGCGATCATGAACCCGTTCTTCTTCCTTGCCCCCGAAGCCTATCGCCTGCCGCTAGTGATTCTGGCCACCTGCGCCACTTTCATCGCCAGCCAGGCGGTGATTTCCGGGGCGTTCTCGATCACGCACCAGGCGATCCAGCTCGGCTTCGTCCCGCGCCTTTCGATCCGTCATACGAGTGACGAACATTCCGGCCAGATTTACATTCCGGTGATCAACTGGGCGCTGATGGTGGCCGTGATCCTGCTGGTCCTCACCTTCCAGAACTCGTCCAACCTCGCCAGCGCCTACGGCATCGCGGTGACGGGCGCTGTCACGATCGACACGCTGCTGATGGCCGTGCTGTTTATCGGTGTATGGAAATGGCCCAAGTGGCTGGCCATTCCGGTCGTGCTGCTGTTCCTGATCGTGGACGGTGCATACTTCGCTGCCAACCTGACGAAGGTGCCGGACGGCGGGTGGTTCCCGCTGCTGGTAGGCGGCATCGCTTTCACGCTCCTCACAACCTGGGCCAAGGGGCGGCAACTCATGCGCCAGCGCATGACGGAGGCGGGCCTGCCGCTCGATATCTTCGCCAAATCCGCCCGCGGCAGCACCGCGCGCGTACCGGGCACGGCGATCTTCATGAATTCGGGCAGCAAGGGCACGCCATCCGCGCTGCTGCACAATATCAAGCACAACAAGGTGCTGCATGAGCGCGTGGTCGTGCTGACTGTGCAGATTGGTGACGTTCCCTATGTGCCGGAGGAAGATCGGTGCAGTATCGAGGAACTGGGCGATGGTTTCTTCCGGGTGATACTCAATTACGGCTTCATGCAGGAGACCGATGTCCCTGCTGCGCTGAAACGCCGGGAGATGTGCGGCGGCCCGTTCGACATGATGCAGACCAGTTTCTTCCTCAGCCGGCAAACGCTACTGTCGGCGGACAATCCGGGCATGATGGTATGGCGGGAGAAGCTGTTCGCATGGATGATGCGCAATGCGGCAACGCCGATGGAATTCTTCCGCTTGCCCACGAACCGCGTGGTGGAACTGGGCAGCCAAGTCGAGATTTGACGGTTTTTCCGTCCTGACATAGCTTCCAGGTTTCTGCGCCGCTTCCCGCTGCGCCGGATGCCGGGGGGCAGCCATGAATAGACCTGAACGAGAGCAACCGCTCGGCTTGCTGATGAGCCTCTCGCTCGTCATCGGGACCATGATCGGCGGCGGGATATACGTCCTGCCGACATCCCTCGCACCGCTTGGCTGGAATGCGACGCTGGGGTGGCTGATCTGCGGCGCTGGGGCCCTGTGCCTCGCCGCCAGCTTCCGCTTCCTGGTCGACGGGACGGGGGAGGGCATTCAGCACAACATAGAACGCGTGATCGGCGAGATACCCGGCTTCCTCGCTATTTTTGCCTATTTCGCTGCGGGTTTCACCTCGATTGCAGCCCTGGTGATCGCGGGCGGTTCAATCATCGTCAATCTGACCGGCGTGGAAGACGGTGATTTCTATGGAGTGGCCGCATCGCTGGCGCTGCTGGCGCTAATTACCGGCGTGAACCTTTTCAGCACGCGTTCGGCCGGCCGTTTGCAGGTGGCCTCGGTGGCCATAAAGGTCGTGCCGCTCCTCCTCGTGGTCGTCACCGTAGCGGGGCTCCTTCTGGCAGGCTCGGTTGAAACCAAGGCTGTGGCGAGCGCGCCCATCAACTTCGACAATATCGCGGCAGCCGTTGCGCTGACGCTGTTCCCGCTGCTGGGGTTCGAGGCGGCGACGATCCCCGTCAACAAGATCCGAAACCCTAGGCGCAACATTCCTATTGCGATGATCGGCGGCACGATCTTCGTCGTCGTGCTGTACCTGCTGGCGACGACGGGCCTGATGGTGATCATGTCGTCGAACGAGATTGCACAATCCAGTTCACCTGTATCGGACGCACTGACCATGGTTTACGGGCCGGTTCTGGGCACCGTCGTCGCGCTGTGTATCATGGTGAGCGTGACGGGCTGCGCGAACGGACTGGTCCTGATCGGAGCCGACTGCACCTACTCGATGGCCCTGCGCCGCGAAGTGCCGCTACTGTTCGCGGATACGAACCAGCACGGCGTCCCGCACTGGGGCGTGGTCCTTCAGGCGGCAGGCGCCGCAGTGCTGATCCTGCTCAATTCCTCCCGCGGCATGTCCGGGATATTCACGTTCCTCGCCCTGCTGACGACGGGAGGGGTGCTGGTTTTCTATATCCTCGGCTTGGTCGCCGTGTTCAAGGAGAGCCGCAAGCCAGCGCACTGGCCGGTGCTGATCGGGGGACTGGGCTTTGCTTGCTTCGCCGTCTACGGTTCCGGGCTGGAGACGAGCCTGTGGGTGCTGGCGCTGCTGGTCATCGGCCTGCTGACGAGGTGGCTCTGCCGCCGCTCGGTAAACGCCGTGCCTGCGGGCTGACCGACCTATTCGGTCCGCGGAGGGTCCTGAAGCACTTCGTCCTTGTCTTCCACGTTCAGACCGTGGCGCATCAGCATCGGCACCTGCGTGAAAGTGAACAGGAACGTAAGCGGCAGGAACAGCCAGAGCTTCGCGGCCAGCCAGGTTTCGAAGCTGACCATGAAGATGAGCGCCGTGTTCAGCGCCGCAAGCACGATGAAGAACAGGCCCCAGTTGCGCGACAGCTTCAGCCAGCCCTCGTCGGTCAGGCCCTCGAATGCGGCTTCCAGCAGTACTTTGAGCAGCGATTTGCCCCTGGCATAACCGACCAGCAGCACGGCGGAGAACAGCACGTAGATGATGGTCGGCTTCCACTGGATGAAACGCTCGTCCTGGAAATAGATCGTCAGCGCGCCGAAGCCGACGATCATCGCCGTGGACAGCCACAGCATCGGGCTGACCTTGCCGAGGCGCCACTTGCTGACGGCCAGCGCAATGACAGCTGCAATGATGAAGGCGCCGGTGCCGCGGATGACGGCAAAGATTTCGCCGGCGGTATCGTCGCCGGCATCTTCGGGCGAATAGAACTTGTAGACCAGGAAGAAGACCAGCAGCGGGCCGTAGTCGACGGCGACATTGAGCCAGCCTGACTTGGGCTTTTCCGTCGCAGGGGCCTGTTTCGGGGCTTCGGTCGTCATCAGGCAACTCCTGCTATCACGCGCGCAACCAGGTCGGGATCGAAGGGGCGCAGGTCGTCCAGCGTCTCGCCAACACCGATGGCGTGGATGGGGAGACCGTACTGCTCTGCCGCCGCGACAAGCACGCCGCCGCGCGCGGTGCCGTCCAGCTTGGTCATGATCAGACCGGTGACGCCTGCCACTTCCTTGAAGATTTCGATCTGCGACAGGGCGTTCTGGCCGTTGGTCGCATCCAGCACCAGCACCACGTCGTGCGGGGCTTCCGGGTTCAGACGGCCCAGGACCTTCCGGATTTTCGCGAGCTCGTCCATCAGCTCGCGCTTGTTCTGCAGGCGACCGGCGGTATCGACGATCAGGGCATCGGTGCCGATCTCGGTGGCTTTCTTCACCGCGTCGAACACGATTGAGGCGGGATCGCCGCCTTCAGGGCCGGTTACTATGGGCGCGCCGATACGGTCCGCCCAGATTTTCAACTGGCCGATGGCGGCGGCGCGGAAGGTATCGCCCGCCGCCAGCATGACCTCGTAATCCTCTTCCTGGAACCAGTGTCCCAGCTTGGCGATGGTCGTCGTCTTGCCGCTGCCGTTGACCCCGATCACCAGGATCACTTGCGGGCGCGGAAAAGCGGTGACTTCGAGAGGCACGGCCACCGGGCGCAGGATGGCGGCGATTTCCTCGGCCACGGCTTCTTTCAGTTCGCGCTCCGTGATGCTGAGGCCGAATCGCTTTTCCGCCAGCTTTGCGCGGATGCGCGCGGCGGCGCTGGGGCCAAGGTCGGACACGATCAACGCGTCCTCCACGTCGTCCAGCGTGGCATCGTCCAGCTTCGCCGTGCCGACGACGCCGGTGAGGTTTTCGGATAGACGGTCCGACGTCTTGCGGAAGCCGCCGAACAGCCTTTCGGACCAGCTGGTTTCGCTCACTTTAGCAGGCCTTCCTCGATCGATTGCGGCGTGACAGTCACGATGGTGCCCGGCGCAGTGCCTTCGGGTGGAGCCACGCGGGCGAAGTTCTCCGCATAGCCTGTGCCGTCGCGTTCGGTAAGGACGCTGAGGCTTTCGCCCACAAGGCTTTGCAGCCATGCATCGCGGACCCTCGATACCTCGGCGCGCAGTTCGCCGGCGCGCTGCTTGATCACGGCGCGGTCGAGTTGCGGCATGCGGGCTGCGGGAGTGTCCGGTCGCGGCGAATAGGGGAAGATGTGGCCGTGCACGATGTCTAGCTCTGCGATGATGGAGCGGTTGTCGGCATGGTGCGCTTCGCTCTCGGTCGGGAAGCCTGCGATCAGATCCGCCCCGATGGCGATCTCCGGCCGCTTGTCTTTCAGGCGCTGCACCAGCTCCACCGCATCGCGGCGCAGGTGCCGGCGCTTCATGCGCTTCAGGATCAGGTCGTTGCCGTGCTGGAGCGAGAGGTGCAAGTGCGGCATGAGCCTTGGCTCGCTGGCGAACATTTCGAACAGGAGCGGGTCGATTTCGACTCCGTCGAGCGAGGACATGCGCAGGCGTTGCAGTTGCGGGAATTCGTCGAGCAACGCGCGAACGAGGTTGCCCAGCGGCGGTTTGCCCGGCAGATCATGGCCCCAGCTGGTGACATCGACTCCGGTCAACACCACTTCCGGTGCGCCCTGCAACAGATGGCGCTCGACCTCTCGCAGCACCTGCGCAATCTCAAGCGAGCGGCTTTCCCCGCGGCCCTGTGGGATGACGCAGAAGGTGCAGGCATGATCGCAGCCATTCTGCACCGCGATGAATGCGCGGGTATGCTTCGAAGGCGCTGGCTCCGCGCGCTGGGGCACGTTCCAGGCTCGCGCATCGAGCTTTTGGGTATTGGGCACCAGGCCATCGACCTCCGGCATGGCGGACAGCTGGGCTCTTTCGATATCGGCGGCGCAGCCCGTCACCAGCAGCCGCGCATCGGGACGCGCCCGGCGGGCCTTGCGGATTGCCTGCCGTGTCTGGCGAACGGCTTCCGTGGTGACGGCACAGCTGTTGACCACCACGACGTCACGCTCATCGGCCAGCAGGGTGCGGATACGCTCGCTTTCGGCGATATTCAGGCGGCACCCGAGGGATATGACTTCCGCCTGGTTCATGGGTAATCGTCCAGTTCGAAACTGCCGCGAAAAGCTTCGGTCGCAGGCCCGGTCATGGTGATGCGATTGTTTTGGCCCCAAGTAATTCTCAACGGACCGCCCGGCAGGTGTAGGGTAACATCCCGCTCCACCAGGCCGCAGCGCATCGCGGCGACGGCCGTAGCACAGGCTCCGGTGCCGCAGGCGCGCGTAAGGCCTACACCGCGCTCCCATACACGCAGGCGCAAAGTCTGGCGGTCGACCACGGATGCAACATTCACGTTGATCCGGTCGGGAAACAGCGGATCGGTCTCGATCTGGGGACCAAGAACGTCCAGCGGCACGGCGTCGCAATCGTCGACGAAGAAGATCACGTGCGGATTGCCCACGTTCACCGCCAGCGGTTTTTCCAGCATGTCCCAGCCCACCGGCATGGCAGCGGTATCCATCGGATAGGCGAGGGGGATCGCGTCCCAGTCGAAGCACGGTTCACCCATGTCGACGGCGATACCGCCGTCCTGAGGGATGGTGCTGATGAGCCCGCCCGCCGTGGCGATGGTCGCAGGCTCACCCAGAAGCAGGCCGATGGCGCGCGCGGCATTGCCGCAGGCCTCCACCTCGCCCCCGTCGGCGTTGAAGATGCGCATTCTCACCGTGGCCTCGGCATGGGATTCCAGGATGAGAAACTGGTCGCAGCCGATGCCCATCGTGCGATCGGACAGGGCGCGAATGGTCTCTTTGGAAAGGACGGGCAGGGCCTTGTCTCGCGCGTCCAGCACGATGAAGTCGTTGCCCAGGCCGTGCATCTTGGTGAACTTGACGCGCATCAGCGCCACCTAGGGGGCTTGCCCGCCTATCGCAATGGCTGGCGAGCCGTTCAGCCCGCCTGGCGCTGCGCTTCCGAAGGCTGTCTTGGGTCCGACGGCAGTTCGGCAAGAGGTTTTGCCAGCATGTTCAGGCTGGCAAGGCGACTGCGTGTCGTGGCGGCATCTTCGGGCTTGCCGTACAGGTATCCCTGGCCCTTCAGGTCGCCCATCGACTTCAGGTGGGCCAGCGCCTCGTCGGTTTCGATTCCTTCCGCCGTTACCGGCAGCGACAGGCCTTTTCCGAGCGAGATGATCGCTTCGACCAGAGAGCGGCCTTCGCCATCCGCCGTCAATTCGGCAACGAAGCTGCGATCGATCTTCAGCCGGTCGAACGGCAAGGTCCGCAACTGCGAGAGGCTGGAATAGCCGGTGCCGAAGTCATCGAGACTGATACGAATTCCCTGATTCTTCAGGCTCGAGACGATCGAACGCACAGCGCCGATATTCTCGTGCAGGCAGCTCTCGGTAATCTCTATCTCCAGCCGGGCAGTGGGGAAGCCGCTTTCCACCAGCAAGTGCAGCAGCTTTTGGGCGAACCACGGATCGCGCAACTGGACAGGTGAGATGTTGACCGAAAGCGTGAGGTCGGGATCCCACTCTTTCGCGTCTTCCAGCGCCTGTCGTATCAGCCCTTCGGATAGCTGCCCGATAAGGTCGATCTCCTCGGCGATGGGGATGAAGATTTCCGGGCTGACGATCCCGTAGCGCGGACTGTTCCAGCGGGCCAGCATCTCGAAACCCGAAAGCTTGCCGGTCTCGAGATCGATCTGCTGTTCGTAGTACGGTACGAACTCACCTGCGGGAATGCCTTGGCGAATGCCCGCTTCCAGTTCGTTACGGAAGCGCAGCTCGTCCTCCATCTGCGGTTCGAACCAGTAGTACCGGTTACGACCACGCTTTTTCGCGTGGTACATGGCGATATCGGCGCGGTGGATCAGGGCTTCGGCATCCACCACCGGATCCTGCTTATAGTTGGCGGCAGTCTGTGCAAGGCCGATGGATACCGTGGCCTCCACCGTCATCCGGTTGGATTCAACGGGGGCGGAAACGGCTCTGATGATGATGGCAACCAGGTCGTCCACGTCTTCGCGCATGTTGTAATCGTAGGGAACGGCGCAGGCGAATTCGTCTCCGCCGATGCGCGCAAGGATGCCTTCTTCGGGCAGGCATTCGGCGATCCGCCCCGCGATCGCGGTGAGCACCGTATCGCCCATCTGGTGGCCGTTGAGGTCGTTGATCTGCTTGAAGTTATCGAGATCGATCATCATCACCGCCATTTCGCGATGCGTGCCTTCCAGCGATCGGCGCAACGCCTCCATGGCCGGAGGACCGCTGCGGCGGTTCAGGCAGCCGGTCAGCGGGTCTCGCTCGGCGAGCTCACGCGCGCGCGTCTCGGCCAGGCGGCGCACTTGCACCTCGTCGTGCAGATCGCGATATCGGCGCCAGCCGAACAGCAGCAGCGCGATGTTGAGCAGGACAGCGTTGACGAGCACCAGGTCGGGTGCCTCCCCGCCCCAGAACCAGGTACGGGCGATCTGCGGCATCAGGCTGCCGCCGGTGCCGACGAACAGGATAATGGCTGCCGCCGCAATGCCGAGCGCGATCATGTCCCGCTCCGCATTGCGAATTGTCCTGTCGGCAGGTTTTTCGTTCTTTTCCAGCGCCCGTTTCAACAGCGATTGTCCCCAAATCAACGGATCGCATATCGCGCATCATCCTCAACATCGGGTTAATTGCCCTATAGGTCGCGGGTCGCTACGTGGCACCCCGCGCATCAAAGGAGACGACATTGCCCAACCACTGGCTGATCAAATCGGAACCGTTCAAATATTCGTGGGACCAACTGGTCGAGGATGGCGAAACCATCTGGGACGGCGTGCGCAACCACCGAGCGGCCAACAACCTGCGCGCGATGGAGAAGGGCGACAAACTGTTCTTCTATCACTCGAACAAGGGACTTGAGATCGTCGGGATCGCCGAAGTGAGTGAGTCCGGACTGATCGATCCCACCGATCCGGAAGGCAAATGGCCGACGGTAAAAGTGAAGCCCGTGCGCCCGCTGGAGAACTTCGTGACGCTGAAAGCGATCAAGTCCGAACCAACGCTCGAAGGCATCGAACTGGTCCGCCTTTCGCGCTTGTCCGTGGCCGAAATACGGCCAGAGGAATGGGATATTATTCTCAAGATGTCAGAGGCTTAATTCGGAACGATTACCGTTGCTTGTCCGTTGTTTGGTCAAAGGGCGCGCGATGGTCGTGCTGGCCCGCAAGACTAACGGAGAAGCACCATGGGTGAATTCACTGAGAAAGTAAAAGGCAACGTCAACGAAGCCGTCGGCAACGTGAAGCAGGAATCGAACAATCCCGAAACCCGCGCCGAAGGCCGCCAGCAGGAAAAGAAGGGCGAAGCCCAGCAGCTGAAGGGCGAAGTCGAAGGCGAGCTTGGCAACGACATCTAAGCCGCCATCAATACGAACAAGGGCTGTTCCCGACGAGGGAGCGGCCCTTTTTCGTATGCGCTATTCGCCTCGCAAGGCGCTGACGGTGGCGCCCGCAGCGCTCAGCTGTTCGATATCGGTAATGCAGTGCAAAAGGCGGATGCCCTTGCGTTGCATCGCCTCTTCCAGGGCCGCATCGAACTGGGCGTTGTTTTCCACGCGCGCGCCCCAGCCGCCGAAGCTTTCGGCCAGCTTGGCGAAGTCCGGATTTGCGAGATGGGTTGAAGCCTCGCGGCCCGGATACTCGCGCTCCTGGTGCATGCGGATGGTGCCGTAGGTCGAGTTGTCGAACACGATCACCAGCATATCCAGGCCATACTGCGCCGCTGTCGCCATTTCCTGCCCGTTCATCAGGAAATCGCCGTCCCCGGCAGCGGCGACGACGCAGCGGTCAGGGTAACGCAGGGCGGCGGCGACAGCGGCCGGCACGCCATAACCCATCGCACCCGCGGTAGGGGCGAGTTGGGAAGGATATCCGGCATAGGGCCAGTAGCGATGCCACCAACCCGCAAAGTTGCCGGCACCGTTGCAGATGATGGTGTCGGCGGGCAGCAGCCTGCGACAGCTGGCCATGGCCAGGGCAAGGTCGAGATCGAACCGAGCGGCTTCCCGCGGCGTGTTCCATTCCAGCCAGTCGGCGTGTGCTTCGGCGCCGCAATCGAAATCGATGACGTCGCTCTCGTCCCACAAAGCTGCGCTTTCGGCGAACTCTGCCATGTCGGCGCAGACGGGGAAGTCGGTGCGATAGACACGGTCCAATTCCTCCGGGTCGGGATGGACGTGGATCAGCACCTGGTCCGGATGGTCCGGCGTTACCAGCGAATAGCCATCGGTCGTCGCCTCTCCCAAGCGCGCGCCGACCACCAGCAGCAGGTCCGCATCCTTAACGCGCTGGGCGAGCTTTGGATTGGGGCCGTAGCCTAGGTTTCCAGCATAGACTTTCGACTCGGGCGAAATCGCGTCCTGCCGCCGGAAGGCGGTGGCGACCGGAAGCCCGATCCGCTCGGCGAACTCGGTGAAGTAGTGCCGCGCGCGCGCATTCCATCCGGCACCGCCGACAATAGCGAGCGGAGCCGCAGCATCGCCGATCATCTGCATCAGCGTTGCCATGACGTCGGGGCAGGGCGCCTGGGCGGGCCTGGCGACCGCAGGCCGCACCGGGCTTTCGAACCCCTCTTCGTGCAGCATGTCCTCGGGCAGGGCGAGGACGACCGGGCCGGGCCGGCCACTGATCGCCGTCGACCAGGCGCGTGCGATGTATTCCGGGATGCGACGGGCATCGTCGATACGGGCGGACCATTTCGCGATGGGGGCGAAGAAGGCGGGGAAGTCCACCTCCTGAAACCCTTCGCGGTCGCGCATGGTGCGGTCGACATCGCCGATGAAGAGGATCATCGGCTGGCTGTCCTGCATGGCGACGTGAACGCCGATGCTGGCGTTCGTTGCGCCCGGACCGCGCGTGACGAAAGCAATGCCGGGCTGGCCGGTCATCGCTCCATCGGCGCATGCCATGAAGGATACGCCGCCCTCCTGCCTGCACGTCACGGTCTCGATCGCATCGCAATCGGATAGCGCGTCGAGCACCGGGAGGAAGCTTTCGCCGGGCACGGTGAAAGCGCGCGAGGCTCCCTGTTCGACAAGGCAATCGACAAGGAGGCGGGCTGCAGTCGTGGTCATACCCCTTCGATTAGCCCCGCCTTGCGGGGGCGGCAACCGGTTACGCGAGTTACCAACCGTCCCGGGTTTGAACAGGTTGGCGGGGGCGGGAGCCAATTCGTTACCAAAACGTTAAAACCGCACCATGAGACGTTCACTTGTCCTGACGACCGAGTCGTCCCGCCACCCGTTCCGGGCATCCTTGCCGCCACACGTTCTGGCGCGCGCCAACGAAATCGAACCGATGGCTCCGTGGCGCAAGCGCCTGGCGATGGGCCTTTCGCGGCAGGACCTGGAGACCGTTGCGGCCACCTATACGGCAGGTTTCCTCGCGACAATCACGTTCATCGCCTGATCGATCATTCCGCAGGCGACAGCACCCGCGCAGCATCCTTTTCCGCGCGGTAAAGCCTGACGCCCAGCCACACCGATACGAGACACATTCCCGCACTCAGCAGCACCTGTTCTGCCAGCGGCACGCCGACGGCGCTCAGCGCGAGGGCGAACAGGGAACCCACCACCATCGCGCCCGAATTGACGATGTTGTTCGCCGCCACCGCACGGCTGGCCTGCGAACTGGGCACCTTGGTGGTGAGGAAGGCATAGAGCGGCACCACGAACATGCCGCCGAAAATGGCGATTAGCAGCAGGCTGCCCAGCACGGCCCAGGCCAGCGGGTAGGACAGGAACGTCGCCACATCCATCAGCTGGGTATCGCGAAGCCCGGCGTTCCATGCCTTGCACACGAAGTAGAAGACAGCGACCATGCCCGCCATCAGCAGCACCGAGACGGGCGAGTAGCGTGAAGAGACCTTGCCCTTCAGCAACAGGTTCACAGCCACAGATCCCACCGCGACGCCGATCGAGAAGAAGACGAGGAAAAGGCTGGCGACCGTGGGGTCGGCCAGCAGGACGTTCTTGGCGAGCGGCGGGAACTGGATGAACAGCACCGAGCCGATGGTCCAGAAGAAGCTGATCGCGAGGATGGCGTAGAACACTTCCTTGTTGTGCGTGCATTCGCGGATCATCCGCCACGAGGACGTGAACGGGTTGAAGTCGATCTTTTCCGGCGCACCCATCGGCGGGGCGGAGGGCACCTGGCGGCTGGTGAGATAGCCGATCACGGCGAACCCCAGGATGGCAGCGGCGGCAATTTCGACCTGGTCGGCCAGGAAGCCCGCGAGGATCGTGCCGGTCATGATCGCGATGTAGGTGCCAGCTTCCACCAGGCCCGTGCCCGCCAGCACTTCGTCCGTTTCGAGGTGCTGCGGAAGGATCGCATACTTGATCGGGCCGAAAAACGTGGAGTGCACGCCCATCGCGAACAGCGCCAGCATCAGCAGCGGGATGGCGAGCATCTCCACCGCGATGCCCTCCCACGCCAGGAACAGGCCGAACGCACCGACCGTCATGATCCCGATCTCCGCCGCTTTCACCCGCCGGATAATGCGTGCCTTGTCGGTCAGGTCGGCAAGCTGTCCGGCAATGGCGGAGAGCAGGAAGAACGGCAGGATGAAGACAGCAGAGGCCGCGCCGGAGAAGACCGTTTCGGCATCTGGCGAGTTATAGACGCTGTAGACGACGAACAGCACCATCGTCGTCTTGTAGAGGTTGTCGTTGAAGGCGTTCAGGAGCTGCGTGCAGAACAGCGGCAGGAACCGGCGTTGCTTCAGCAGGTGGGTGGAGGTGAACATAAAGCCTGTTTTCAGCGCCCGTCGGGCCGATCCGCCGAGGGGCTTAACGGCTTTTCCCCCAAATAGCAGCAGCAACCATCCTTTTTCCTTAAACGATTCCGGGCTAGGGCTGCTGAGACCATGTGGACCTTGCCCAACATCCTCACTCTCAGCCGCATCCTCACGCTGCCGCTGCTCGGTTTCCTGCTCTGGTGGCCGGGATGGGCGCTGGGCTACCTGTGCGCCTTCGCGCTCTACTGCCTGATGGGCATTACCGATTACTTCGACGGCCTGCTGGCGCGTTCTAGCGGCGCGGTGAGCAAGCTGGGCATCTTCCTCGATCCCATTGCCGACAAGATCATGGTGGCGACCGTGATCCTGGTGCTTGCCGCGCAAGGCATCCTGCGCGGCCCCTACGTGGGTGATGCACACGTGATCGCCGGCCTCATCATCCTCATTCGCGAGATTGCCGTCTCCGGTCTGCGCGAGTTCCTGGGTGAGTTGCAGGTGAGCGTGCCGGTGTCGAAGCTGGCCAAGTGGAAGACGACGTTCCAGCTCGTTTCGCTGGGCGCGCTGATCCTGGGTCAGGGCTTGCCGGGCTGGAACTTCATGATGGCAGGCGTCGAGCACAACGTGCCGCACCTCGTAGGCCTCGTCACCTTGTGGGGCGCGGCGATCCTTACGGTGATAACCGGGTGGGACTATTTGCGGGTCGGCCTCAAGTACATGGACTGATTTCGCAGACGAACGTGGAACGCCAATGGGGGCGTTTCGAAAAAGTTGGTTTCGCCGATAAATCGTTCTGAAACAGTCACCTGCTGCGATAATCGTATCCGGGCATGTAACCTTTCGCCGTGCGCGCCCTTTCGTGGTGTGCGGACCCGGCAAGGCTGCGGCGATTTGGCGCGGGAGAGATCGGGAAAAGGCAGGCATTACCTACCCGTGCGCCGATCAGGGGCGGGTAGGAAACCGTCGCGACCGGAAGCAGGAGCGCCGACCCCTATCGGCGCTCCGCATTATCAGAGACCGAGCGCCGCGCGCACCGCTTCCCAGCTCACCAGCTTGAAGTTCTGCGCGTTGGGCGGGTTGATCCCGTCCTGCGCGATGAACAGGCCCTGCGGATAATCCGGGCCGAAGTTGCGGGTATCGAGTGCAATCCCGTCGGTTTCCTCGGCGCTTCCGTAGGTGCCGGCACCGACGGCAAAGCGACCTACCGGTGTCATGTCCGGCAGGGAGAAGACCGCATAGGCATTGTCTCCCTGGCTGGACGCGACAAGGTATCCGCCGTCCTCGCCCTCGGGTGCTAGCGCCAAGCCTTCCACGTCGGCAACGAGGTACTGGTTGTCGATGGCGGCCACGAGTTCGCCGGTGGTCGCGCCATCGGCAAAGCGCCAGATGCCCGCCATCTCCTCGCCCACGTAGAGCGTGCCGTCCCGCTCGTCGAAGATGCAGCCTTCGGGCTGGCTGGGCACGGACATTTCGCGCACCAGCTCGGCTTTCGGCACCTCGCCGGGAGCCCATTCGGCAATCTCGTACTCGCGCAAGTTGCCTTCCTTCGTCACCATCAGCGCGGTGAGTGAGCCGTGCTGGCTCATGCAGAAGCCGTAACCTTCACCCGGTCCACTGGGAAAGCGCCCGAGCGAGGTCAGTTCGCCGCTGGCCGTATCCAGCGTGAAGGTGGAGATGTGCGAATTGGCAGGGTCGATCCGGTCGCTGGCGGCGACGAACACGGTGCCGTCGTCCAGTTCCACCAGGTCGACATTGTTGACGGCGCCCGCGTCGATGAAGCTGCGCACCCGCCCATCGAGGCCGTAGACGTAGAGCCCGGCCTTCTTGTCGGTCGCGACGATCAGGCTTTGCGCCGGGTTCGCCGCGTTGCGCCAGATCGCGGGATCGTCGGCAGCGTCCTCGTTGGCCGTGCCCACCGGCTCGGTCTCGCCAGTGGCGAGAACCGAAACCGGAGGAAGGCCGGTGGGCGTGGTGGCGCAGCCTGCAAGCAGGGCCGCGGCGATGGTCATGGTCGCAATACGCATCAGAACGTCACCCTCACGCCGCCCTTGAAGGTGCGGCCGTACACTTCATACTGGTAGTTGTTCTGCCGACCGCCCACGGTGTTGTAGGCGAAGTATTCGGCATCGGTCAGGTTGATCGCTTCCACGAACACCTGCACCCCTTCCAGCACCGTGAAGCGGGCGCTGGCGTCGAGCTGGAAATGGCTGTCGACGAAGCGGTATTCCTCGGGATCGCCGCCCAGTTCATCGAGGTAATCGTCGCGGTAGGTGCCCGCGAGGCGCAGCGAGACAGGGCCCTTCTCGTAACCCAGCACGCCGTTCAGCGTGTGCTCGCTGGAGGCGGGCAGGGGGATCGTGTTGATGCCGTTGCCGAAGCCCTGACCGAACAGGTCCAGCGAACCGTCGGAGATGGTGGCTGTCGCATCGGTGTAGGTGTAGTTCGCCTGCGTCAGCAGCCCGTCGAAGGGTGCTGGCAGCATGTCCCACTGCATGGCAAAACCCAGTTCGACGCCCCAGACCTCGGCGCTGTCGCCGTTCACCGGAATGGCCGCCTCGTTGAAGGCGATGCCGTTGAACACCAGCAGCTCGTCCGCGCCGATTTCGTCGTCGCCGTTCAGGTCTTCGGCTTCGTAATCGACCGTGACGATGTAGTTGGAAATGTCCTTGTAGAAGAACCCGGCGGTCACCGCGCCGTTGCCGCCGAAGTAGTATTCGACGCCTGCATCGAAGTTCCACGCCTCGTAAGGGTCGAGGTTTGCATTGCCGAATTCGCCTTCCACCTCGTCATCGTCGTTGCGTTCGGTGATGAAGCGCTGGGCGAGCTGGGCGAAGCCGGGGCGAACCAGGCTGCGGTATCCTGCGGCGCGGAAGACGAGGTCGTTCACCGGTTCGTAGCGGATGTTCAGGCTGGGCAGCCAGAAGCCGTAGTTCGCAGGTGTGGTCTGCGGGGTGACGATCACCGTGTCGTCTGTCGCGATGGAGCCATCGGGCAGGCTGCCGTCCTCTTCCACCAGCAGGGTGAAATTGCCGACGATATCGGTCTGCGTGTATTCGTGGCGTACGCCCCCGATCACCGTCAGGGTGTCGCTTTCCCAGCGGCCCAGCAGGTATCCCGCGTAAATGTCTTCCTCGATCGCGTAGTCTTCCGCCGCGCTGTCGAACAGGCTGTCGGCTTCCTGCAGTTCGAAGTCGCCGCGATTGGCGAAGAAGAAATCGCTCGCGCCGCTGTAGCTGGCGACCGGGGAGATATCGGTGATGCGATAGGTCTGCTCGCCGACGAAGTCGGCCAGCGTCACGTCGTCGATCTCGTAGAAGCGGATTTCTCCGTTGAAGCTCTTCTCGCGCCAGCGGCCCTTGAAGCCTGCTTGCACGGTGAAGACGCCCGCATCGCTGGCGAATTCGTGGCCGACGTCCAGCCGGGCCGAGTATTCGGTGTCTTCGGAATCGGAGAGGTCGGTCAGTTCCACGTCGTCGAGTTCGTAAAGAGAGGCATCGGTGAAGTTTGCGGTGTTGGTGGAGAACATCGGCACGCGCGGATCGGCGTAGTCGAACGTCACGGCCAGCGGGTTGCGCTCGCCCGGATCGTCAGGGTGTTCGCCGAAGAAATCCTGCGCGAACACGGTGGGATCGACGCTGTCGTTTTCCTTCTCGCTCGATTGCGCCCAGCTGCCCGAATACTCGATGGTCCACGGGCCGGTCTGCGTTTCGCCGCCGATGCTGAGCGAGTAGATTTCCTGCCGCTCGAAACGGTCCTTGATATCGCGCTCCACCGTGGCCTCGAACGGGTCTTCGTCCGGGTCAGCCTGGTCGGGCGTGGAGAACGTCACGGTGTTGCCGCTGCCCGAAACGGCGGCGTCGCCGAAATCGAAGATCGTGCGGCGGCGATATTCCTGGTCGTCGAACCGGCTATACAGGCCGCGGGCATAGAGCGTCGTCGTGTCGGACGGGCGCAGGTCGAAGCCGAGCGAGGCGGAGATACGCTCGCGCTCCACGTCGTAGTCGCGGTACTGCACTTCCTCGGCGTAGATCAGGCCGTCGTCCTCGGTCCAGTCGTCTGCCTCGATGTTGTCGGTCTCGAAGAAGCGGTTGTAGTAGGACAGGCCGCCGGAAACGCCAAAATCGTCGGTCAGCCGGTAGGCGAAGTTGATGCTGCCCTTGGGGTTCAGCTCTTCGGAATACTCGTTGTAGCTGCCTTCTGCGGAAAGGGTGACGAAGTTGCCGCGGCGATCGAAGGCGGAGACGGTGTTGATCTCGATGCTCGCGCCGATGGTGTCAGCGTCCATGTCCGGCGTCAGCGACTTCCTCACCTCGATGCTTTCGATGATGTCGCTGCCGATCACGTCCAGCGCCACAGCGCGCACATCGCCTTCGGGTGCGGGCAGGCGCACGCCGTTGACGGAGGTGGCGTTGAGGTTGGGATCGAGGCCGCGCACAGCCACGAAACGGCCTTCGCCCTGATCGTTCAGCACATTCACGCCCGGCAGGCGGCGCAGGCTTTCGGCAACGTTCTGGTCCGGGAACTGGCCGATGGCATCGCGCGTCAGTACGTCGACGATGGTATCGCTGGCATATTCGCGGCTGAGCGCGTTCGCCTGGTTGGCGCGCTGGCCGTAGACGAGGATGCTGGCCGCATCGTCGCCACCCAGCATGAAATTGGCCATGACCGCGCCCTGCTCGGGAACCTCGATCACCTGCGTTTCGGTGGGCACGCCGACATAGCGGGCCTCGATGGTATAGGTGCCGGCGGGCACATCGGTGATGCGGAAGCTGCCGTCGCGCTGCGTCACCATCTGGCGGTTGATTTCCGGGATGCGCACCACTGCGGATTGCAGGGCGACCGTTTCGGTCTGGTCGATCACCACGCCTGTCACATCGCCTGCAAGGGCAGGGGCTGCGGAAAGGGCAATCGCGGCGGTGCTGGCACAGGCCAGCAAGCGGGTATTTCTCATGAAGTCCTCCGGTCCATTGTTGGAGGGGCAGCTAGGGCCGCTGCGTGACCGGGGTATTTCCGTTAGGTGACGCGCAGAAGAATCTGTGACGCACAGGTTTCAGTCCGGAGGCCGGAATGTGACTGGCGGGACCGTGTTCTCAGCTTTCGCCTTGTCCGGGCAGCGCCTCGTGAAAGGCGATCACCGCGCGCGTCACTTCCTGCATCATCTGCATCCGCTCGATGGTCGGGCGTTTGGTGACGCCGATCATGACCGCCACGGCGTAGGCCGACGAGTCGGGCGCGAACAGCACGCCCACGTCGTTGTAGCCCGATTGCTGGCCGTTCCAGAACTGGCCGGTGCCGGTCTTGTGGCTCACCACCCAGCCTTCGCTCCTGCCACCCTTCAGGCGGCGCGGGCCGCTGCGGGTGTTGGACATGATGGTGAGAAATTCCTCGGCGCGCTTTGGCGAAAGTACTTCGCCGCGTTCGATGGCCGCCAGCGCGCGGGCGATGGCGATGGGGCGTGCACCGTCGACCGGATCCGCGAGATAGCCCTCGAAGGCGCGCTTTCGGACCCGGTCGGGCACAAGGTCGCGCGCGTCGTAGAAGTTGTTTTCGTAGGAATAGCTGTCGTCCCACTCCATCCCGGCAATCGCCGCCTGCATCGGCTTTTCGCCGGGACCGAAGCGGATGCCGTCCAGTCCCTGTTCGCGCAGCATGGCGCGCACGGCTCGCGGGCCGCCCACGCGTTGCAGGATGGCGTTGTTCGCGGTGTTGTCGCTTTGCTGGATTGCGCGCTCGATCAGTTCGCCGACCGCGCTCTCAACCGCGCCGGAGCGCAGGATTTCCTTGCGGATCGGCTGGTGGAACAGCGTCAGGTCATCGCGGCTGACGCGGATCGGCGCGTCGAGGTTGAGCAGGCCCTGTTCCGCCAACGTCAATGCGGTCAGCGTGACCCAGGTCTTGCTGACGCTTTGCTGCGGCAGCAGCGCGGTTTCGTTGAAGCCGGTGCTCCAGCCGGTATCGACGTCGACCACGGCAATGCCCAGCGTCCCGCCGAATTCCTCGCCGATGGCCTCCAGCTTGTCGCCCAGTTCCTCGCGCGCCTGGACGACCTGCGGATCGGGCGCGGGGGTAGGGGTAGGTGTCGCGATGGCCGGAGCCTTCGCCTGCTGCTGCGCCTCACGCATCTCTTCACCCCATTCCACGCCGAAAGGCGGGCTCGGGTTTTCGGCGGTGCCGCAGGCGGAAAGCGCAAGCGCGGCGGAGGCGGACAGGATAAGACGGGTCGGTTTCACATTAACCCAATGAGCGAGAACAGTTTGTTATCCGAGAAAGCCGGGCCTGGGGCCGACCGCCTCATCCTGCGCGCAATTCTTCGGCCAGAAGGCGGAATTCGTCGCTGCGCGGGCTGTTGGCGCGCCACACGAGGGCAATTTCGCGGCTGGTATGATCGCCTTGCAGCGGGCGGGCGACCACGTTTGTCTCGTGCAAGATTCCTGCATCGATCGCCATTTGCGGCAGCATGGTGAGGCCGAGCCCGTTGTCCACCATCTGCACCAGCGTATGCAGCGATGTGCCAATCATCGTCGCGCTGGCATTCAGTTCGGGCCTGTTGCAGGCGGCGAGCGCGTGTTCCTTCAGGCAGTGCCCGTCTTCCAGCAGCAGCAAGCGCCCCTCGTCGATCATCGCGGGGCTGATTTCTGCGGGGGGATCGCGGGGGTCGTCCTTGGGGAAGGCGACGTATAGTTCGTCGTCGCAGATCTTGGCGCTTTCCACTTCGCCGGTGGCGAAGGGAAGGGCCAGCAGCACGCAATCGGCGCGGCCGTGGTGCAGCGATTCCAGCGCCTGGTCGCTGGTTTCCTCGCGCAGGAACAGCTTCAGCTGCGGGCGCTCCTTGCGCAGACGCGGCAGGATGCGCGGCAGCAGGAACGGCGCGATCGTGGGGATCACGCTCATGCGCAGTTCGCCCGAAAGCGGCTTTCCGGCGGCCTGCACCAGCTCCGCCAGTTCCTCCGCCTCGCGCAGCACGCGGTGCGCCTTTTCCACCACCGAATTGCCCAGCGGCGTGAAGCGTACCACGCGGCGGCTGCGCTCCACCAGTGTCACGCCCAGCAACGATTCCAGCTCCCGGATACCGGCGGACAGTGTGCTCTGCGAGACGAAGCTGGCCTCTGCCGCGCGGCCGAAGTGCTGCTGCTCGTGCAGGGCGACGAGGTATTGCAACTGCTTGATGGTGGGGAGGTAAGTGCTCACTCGGCGCCCGCTGCCTCCGCTTCCTCTTCCGCCTTCACATCGTCGATATGGGTCATCTTGAGGCGACCCTTCTCGACGGCGAAGGCGAGCTTGCCTTCCACCAGGTCCAGCGCATCCTTGCCGAACACCTCGAACCGCCAGCCTTCCAGCACGGGCAGCTTGCGCACGCCAGCGGCCAGCGCCTCGAGTTCGTCGGAACGGGTGAGCAGGCGGGAGGCGACGTCGATCTCGCGGGCGCGGATTTTAAGGAGCAGCTTCAGCAGGTCCGCCACCAGCGCGCCTTCCTTGCCCAGCGGCGCGCCGCGCTTCGGCTTCTCCGGCATTTCGTCGGCAGGCATCGGCTCTGCGTTGGTGAGCACCTTCATCAGCCGTCTGCCGATGTCGTTTTCCTTCCAGGCGTTGGAAAGCCCGCGCACCTTCGCAAGGTCGGCCTGTTTCTTGGGCGGGTGGCTGGCGAGGTCGGCCAGCGTCTCGTCGCGGATGATGCGACCGCGCGGGATATCCTTGTCCTGCGCCTCCGTCTCGCGCCACGCGGCCAGCGCCTTCAGGCGGCCCAGCACGGCGGGATTGCGACCGGGGGAGCGGATGCGCTGCCACGCCACGTCGAGGTCGTTGGCGTAGTTGGCGGGATCGGCCAGCTTTTCCATCTCCGCATTCAGCCAGTGTCCGCGGTCGGTCTTGATCAGCTTCTTCAGGATCTTGGGGAAGATCTTGGCGAGGTAGGTTACGTCACCGATGGCATATTCGATCTGGCGTTCGGTAAGAGGACGACGGCTCCAGTCGGTGAAGCGCGCGCCCTTGTCGATGGTCTTGTTCAGCCAGCTTTCCACCAAGTTGGCATAGCCGATCTGCTCGGACTGGCTGATGGCCATCATGGCGATCTGCGTGTCGAAGATGGGGTGCGGGGTCATTCCCGTCAGGTTGTAGATGATTTCCACGTCCTGTCCGCCGGCGTGGAAGATCTTCAGCACTTCCTCGTTGTCGGTCAGCAGGTCCAGCAGCGGCTGCAGGTCCAGCCCGTCTGCCAGCGGGTCCACCGCGGCGGCTTCCTCCTCGTTGCCGATCTGGATCAGGCAGAGGAGGGGGTAATAGGTGTTCTCGCGCATGAACTCGGTGTCCACGCAGACGAAATCGTGTTTCGCCAGCCGTTCGCACAGGTCGGCAAGGTCTTGGGTCTTGGTAATCAGGGGATGGATATGCATTCGTCTTCTTTTCGTATCTGGCCGGTTCACCGTCCTGCGGCAGCCGCACGGCGTGTCATTCCTTGACAAAACGCCCTGCTTCGCCTGTTAGCGCGCGCTTGATATACGGCTAAGTCGCCGCGCATCGCCCGCGCGCCCTTAGCGCCATAACCTGCGAAATGAAAAGAGTCCTCATGCACGCCTATCGTACCCACAACTGTGCAGCCCTTACCAAGGCCGATGTCGGCCAGACCGTCCGCCTGTCCGGCTGGATCCACCGCAAGCGTGACCACGGCGGCGTGCTGTTCGTGGACCTGCGCGATCATTACGGCATTACCCAGGTGGTGGCGGACGAGGACAGCCCTGCGCTGGAACTGCTCGATTCGCTGAAGCTGGAAAGCGTCATCACCATCGATGGCGAAGTGAAGGCGCGCGACGCGGCGGCCGTGAACCCGAACCTGCCGACCGGCGAGATCGAGGTTTTCGCCCGCGAAGTGACGGTGCAAAGCCACGCCAATGAACTGCCGCTGATCGTGAATTCGGCGGAGGATTACCCGGAGGATACGCGCCTCAAGTACCGCTTCATCGACCTGCGGCGCGAACGGGTTCACAACAACATCATGCTGCGCAACCGGGTGATTACCTCGCTGCGCCGCCGCATGACGGACCAGGGCTTTTCGGAATTCCAGACGCCGATCCTTGGTGCCTCCAGCCCCGAGGGCGCACGCGACTACCTGGTGCCCAGCCGCCTGCATCCCGGCCGCTTCTACGCGCTGCCGCAGGCGCCGCAGATGTTCAAGCAGCTGCTGATGGTTGCCGGTTTCGATCGCTACTTCCAGATCGCCCC
>MDTG01356251.1_pt1 | contig 35313 bp, 34 predicted proteins | sample 811421 | NCBI WGS metagenome assembly MDTG01 (sample SAMN05326645, study PRJNA326480) | marine metagenome | isolation source: seawater | place: Pacific Ocean: South East | collected 2011
CATTACTAAAATCTGAAGCGAATTATGAATAGGGTTTTAATAATTGCTGCACACCCTGATGATGATATTTTGGGTTGTGGTGGCTTAATGTCAAAATATAGAAATCAAATTGAATTTAAAGTTATTTTTATAGCTGAAGGTTCCTCTTGCAGATTTGATAAAATCGATATTGAATCAGAAAATACTCAAAAAATAATAAAAAATAGAAATTCTTTTGGCATCAAAGCATTAAATTATTTGGGAGTAAAAAATTATCATTTTTATAATTTGCCATGCGGAAGATTAGATCAAGTTTCGATAATAGAGATTAATAAAATTATAGAGAATGAAATAAACAAGTTTAAGCCAGACACTGTTTTTACTCACTCGTTTGAAGACACAAATAATGATCATATTATAGTTCATAGAGCTACACAAATGGCAACAAGACCCGGAGCAAGAACATTTGTTGAAAAGTTATATTCGTACGAAATTTTATCTTCTACTGAGTGGAGATTTAATAAAACTTTTTCACCAAATTATTTTGAATCACTTTCTGAAATTGATGTTGAAAATAAATGGTCAGCATTGGAAAAATATATTTCGGAAATAAAAGAATATCCTTATCCAAGATCTAGAGAAGGAATCTTTACATTAGCAAAATACAGAGGAATTCAAAGTGCTAACAAACATGCAGAGGCCTTTCAATTAATTAGAGAAATTAAAAAGTAAATATGAATATTGCATGTGTTTCATATAGAGATTGGGCTCTAGAAATATACGACAAATTGAAATTGAATTTTTCAGGTAATCACAATTTTTTAATTTTCAGAAATAAAGAAGAATTTGATGCTGACCAATTAATCAATTTTAATCCAGATTTGATTCTTTGGTATGGATGGAGTTGGTTTGTAGATGACCTTTTTGTTGATAATTACTCTTCAATTATGTTACATCCAAGTCCTTTACCAAAATATAGAGGTGGATCTCCAATTCAAAACCAAATTATCAACGGCGAAAAAAAATCCGCAGTTACACTATTCAAAATGACTAGAAAACTTGATGATGGAGATATTTATAAACAACTACCATTTTCATTAGTCGGCTCATTAGACGATATTTTCAAAAGAATAATTGCATTGGGATATAAAGCTACTTCTGAAATAATCAATAATGATTTTATTTTAAAAAAACAAAATTATAGTGAAGCTACCTACTTCAAAAGACTTCTTCCAGTAAATTCAGAAATAACAATAGAAGAAATAAAAAATTCTAGTGCTGAATATCTTCATAATAAAATTAGAATGTTAAATGATCCTTATCCAAATGCTTATATAAAGACATCGGATAATAAAAAATTGTATTTAATTAAATCAAGATTAGATGATGATGAAAAATAAAATAATTACAGTATCTATTGAAGCTAGAATGACAAGTTCTAGGCTGCCTGGAAAGGTTTTGATGAATGCTTTAAGCGATGGTACATCTATGCTAGAATTTATGATAAATAGAGTGAAAAAATCAAAATTAATTGATAAAATTATAATTGCAACTACAAAAAATAAAACAGATCAACCTATAATTGATTTGTGCAAAGAGTTAAAAGTTGACTATTACAGAGGTAGTGAAGGAGATGTTCTATCACGAGTTTTAGAAGCTCACAAAAAATTTGAATCTGACATTATTGTTGAGTTAACCGGTGATTGTCCACTAATTGATTCTAACATTATGGATGAAATTATTTCTGTATACTTAGAAAACGATTATGATTATGTCTCAAATTCTCACGTCAGGAGTTATCCTGATGGTTTCGATGTTCAAGTGTTTTCAACAGATTTACTTGATTATGTTTCTAAAAAGACAAATGATAAATATGATAGGGAAAATGTTAGTTCATATTTTTACAGAACTAATGAGTTTAACATACGCGGAGTTATTGCAAGCAAAGAATTATTCTGGCCTGATTTAAGAGTTACATTAGACGATACCGGAGATTATTTGCTTTTAAAAAATATCATAACTAATTTACATAAACTACATGGTTATAATTTTAAAGCTATTGATGTAGTTAATTATCTTAAAGAAAGTCCAAAGTTGTTGGATCTATTAAAAGATGTGCGAATTTCAAATGCACCACACCAATATGTTGCTGATGGCCCAAGGAAATAAGAGATTTTCTGTTACGATTATAGGTTTAGGAAATATTGGATTGCTCTATGATTTTGATAAAACAAAGGATTCTGAAGAATTTTTAACTCACACAAGATCTGTTTGTTATCACAAAAATTTTGAAATTAAATTTTTAATTGATAGTGATCAAGAAAAACTAGAATTAGCAAAGAAAAAGTATGGAGATGACATCTATTATCTTAATAATATCGAAGAAGGATATACCCCAACCGATATAGTTGTGCTTTCTTCTTTCCCAAAAATAAATTCATATTATTTAAATAAATTGAAAGGCAACAAAGAAATTAAACTTTTCTTAATTGAGAAACCCTTTTTAAATCGACATGAAAATTTATCAAAATATGAAGAAATTTATAGTAAAACTTATGTTAATTACTACAGAAAATCTTTACCATTTTTTAAAGAATTAAAAAACAATATTGATAAACATAAGTTTGGAGATTTGATAGGTGTAAATATCATTTATTCTAAAGGATTGAATAACAATGGTTCTCACTTAATTGATTTAATGAACTATTTTTTTAAATCAAAATTTAATATTAATTCTATACATGTCATAAATTTTAAAAATGATTATTCTGAAGATGACGAATCAATTACTTTTTCAGTTGAATACAACTATAATGATAAGCCTTTTAGTGCTATTTTTCATGCACTAGATGAAACTAAATTTAGCTTGATTGAATTGGATCTTTTTTTTGATAAAAAAAGATTTAGAATATTTGATTTTGGAGGTAAAATCGAGATTTATAAAGTTGAGTCAGATAAAACATTTAGTGGATATAAAAATTTAATTCCATATGAGGTCATTGATTCAAATATAAATTCTTACGGAATATATACTTTTGATACTATTTATTCGATACTAGAAGGCAAAGAGAAAAACTATTCTACTCTAGTTGATGAATCAAAAGTATTTGATTTAAAAACACACGTACAAAAAAAACTTAATACATTTAAAAAAAAACATTATGAGTAATTCAAAGCTTGCCCTATTTGGAGGAGATAAAACAATTAAAAATAAATTTAACTCTTACAATTCAATTGGATTAGAAGAAGTTAATGCAGCTAAATCTGTTATTGAGTCAGGAGTTCTGTCAAAATTTTTAGGTTGTTGGGATCCTGATTTTTATGGAGGCTCTAAAGTTAAAGAATTTGAAAGAGCGTGGGAAAAATATTTTGGTGTTAGGTATGCTGTTACAGTTAATTCTTGGACATCAGGGTTAATTGCAGCTATTGGAGCATTAGATATAGAGCCTGGTGATGAAGTTATTGTCTCCCCATGGACAATGTGTGCAAGTGCAACTGCTATACTTCATTGGAATGCTATTCCAGTTTTTGCGGACATAGAAAGAGATACATTTAATATATGTCCCGATTCAGTTTTAAAAAATATTACTAGTCAAACAAAGGCTATATTAGCAATTGATATTTTTGGTCACTCCTGTGATCTTGATGTTTTAAGAAAAATTGCTGATGACAATAATCTAAAATTAATAACTGACACAGCTCAAGCCCCCGGATCTATGTATAAAGGAAATCTAACTGGTACTCAAGCTGATGTTGGAGGATACAGTTTAAATTATCATAAACATATACACACAGGTGAGGGTGGAGTAATTGTAACAAATAATTTTAAGATTTTTGAAAAACTTCAACTCATTAGAAATCATGCAGAAGCAGTTGTAGAGGACAAAGGGGTTAAAGACTTAACAAATATGGTAGGTTACAATTTTAGATTAGGTGAAGTAGAATCTGCTATCGGTATTGAACAGCTAAAAAAAGTTTCAAAATATGTATCTCAAAGACAAAAAATAGCCAAAAAATTAAGTGAAGGACTCAAAGAACTTAAGGGTTTAAAAGTTCCGGTTATTAAGGACGAATGTACACATGCATTTTATATATATGGAATGGTTTTAAACATTGAATTAATCGGAGTCTCCAGAGAAAAAATTATTAAAGCTTTAGAGGCTGAAGGCTTAGAGGGTATAATTGCAGGATATGCAAACATTCATCTTTTACCTATTTTTCAAAAGAAAATTGCTTATGGATCAAAGGGTTTTCCTTGGACATCAGATATTTGTAAAAGAGAAGTAAGTTATGATAAAGGAATATGTCCAATAGCAGAAGAATTACATGATAGTAGTTTTCTTGGATATGAAATGTGTTTGCATGATTTGTCGGAAAAAGAAGTTGATTTAGTAATTAATTCATTTCAAAAAGTCTGGAAAAACTTGGATGATCTCAAATAAATATTTAGTTAACAGCAAGGGGATTTATGTGTTTAGTGATCCTGCAGCTGAAAATTCAATATTAGCAATTATTGATAATTTAATTGCATCGAATAAAGTAGCTGGAATTGATTTTTTAATATATACCAATTCCATTAGAGATAGTTATTCAACTTACGGCGAAATAATTAATATTTTTGATTTTCAAGAAGATTTAATTGATACAGTTTTAAATAATTTTAAACCAGAATATGTTTTTACCGGTACATCATCTGAAAATCATGAGCATTTATGGAGAAAAAGTGCAATTAAAAAAGATATTAAGGTTATTTCCTTTATTGATCATTGGACATCATATACTAAGAGATTTGTTAAAGAAAATGAAACTATTTTTGGGCATCACGTTCTTGTAGTAAATGAAATTGCAAAAAATGAGGCTATAAAAGCTGGAATTCCTAAAAAATCAATTTCTATCTATGGTAATCCATACTATAAAAAAGTGAAAAGTTTTGTGCCTAGTTTATCAAAAATAAATTTTTTCAAAAAAATTAATATTGATTTAAAGAAAAAGTTAATAATATTTGTTTCAGATGATATTAAAAGAAATTTTAATAAAAACAAGATAGGTGAATGTGTTTTAGGCTATGACGAGTATATTATTTTGGAAACATTATTAAATAAACTCAAGGAATTACACAAAATAAATAAAGTTAATTTTAACGATTATCAAATTCTAATAAAACTACATCCAAAGTCAAATCCTAATAAATTTTATGAAATCATCAAAAACTTTAAGTTTATTAAAATTAATGTAGTTAAAGATTGTGAACCTCTTACTTTAAACTATTATTCTGACTATGTAATTGGAATGTTTTCAAACATGATAATTGAATCTTTTCTTATGAAAAAGAAAATATTGAGAATTCAATTAAATCAAAATGGGGAAGATAAAATAAAATTAATTGGACTAAAGGATAAAATAATTGTTGATGAAAAAAATCTCGAAGATAAAATCATCTCTTTTTTAAAAATTGATTAATAATTAATTTAAAAATAATAATATATTTGTGTCAACTTAAAATAAGTTATAAACTATGAATGAAATATTTGAAAATGAAGATAAAAAGCTGTTTTTCCGAGAGGGTAAAATCACTTATTTGAGACCTTTGTTAAAGACTGACATACGTCCTGAATATCTGGCTTGGCTTAATAACCCTGAACTTAATATTAATTCAGCTCATTTTAGAGCTTGGCCTACAAATGAAAATGATATTGACGATTTTTTTAACAATGGTCAAAAGGATAATAGTAATATTGTTTTTGCTGCTTGCTGTAAAAAAACAGGAGAACATTTTGGAAATTTAAGCTTGAATAATATAGATTGGATTAGCCGTACCGCTGCTCAGAACGCCAATGTTGGTATTAAGAAATTCAGAGCAATTCACTACTTTGATTGTGTTAATACGATTTTAGATTATGCTTTTAATACATTAAATCTTAATAAAATTACTGGTGGGGCTGAGGACCCACGTACAATTGATTTTATGAAAAGATTTGGATACAAAGAAGAAGGTGTTCTGAAGCAACAAGTATATAGAGATGGAGAATTCCGTGATCTATATCTTATTGGAGGACTCAAAGAAGATTATTTACTTAAACAAAATAAAAATAAAAAGAAAAAAATATGAATAATTTAGAAAAATATAAAAAAGTTTTTTGTGATAGTTTCTCGATCACTGAAAATGATCTTAAAGATAATTTAGAATATAATTCTATTGAAGCTTGGGATTCAGTAGGCCACATGGGGATGATAGCCGAACTTGAAGATAAATTTGAAATTATGCTTGATACAGATGATATAATTGATTTCAGTTCATACAAAACAGGAATGGAAATTCTTGGTAAGTACGATATAAATATTTAAGTATAATGGACAATAAGTTTCTTTCTTTTGACATACCTGGCATCATGGCTAGTCAAGAGAACAGATATCCTATGCTTTTTATTGACAGAATTACCGAATGTGTTCCTTTAAAACATGCAAAAGGTTATAAACTGTTTTCCTATAACGAGTGGTATTTTCATGGTTATGAAATTGATTCTCCAAAAGTCTGGAGCGTTGTGCAAATTGAGGCAATGTCTCAGGTTTTTTTAATGACATTTTTATCCTCAGAGGAGTGTAAGGGATTGGTTGCAATGAGTAACAAATTTAATAGTGTACAATTTTTAAGGAAAATTGAACCAGGCGATAAACTTGAATTCGAAGCAAATCTTAATAGCTTTAGACATGGAATTGCTAAAGGTACAGTTAAGGGATTTGTTTCTAATGAAATAGCTTGTTCAATGGAATGTACTATTGTTGTTCCTGAACTCTTTGGTAAATTTCAACATGCTTTACCAACAAGACAACCAGACAAAACTAATTATAAAAATTCTATATTAGAATTAAATAATTTAAAAACAACTAATACTAAAGTTATAGATTTTGGCGTAAAAAAGATTAGAGAATGTTTACTAAACAAATATCCTTGGTTGTTTTTAGACAGGGTAATTGATATAAATCCTGGAAAATATGTACGTGTAATAAAAAACTTCACATACAACGAAGAATTTTTTCCTTCTCATTTTCCAGATGATCCCAGTGTCCCTGGATTTCTTCAAATCGAAACATGTATTCAAGCATTTTTGTTGACTTTTTTAAGCTTAGATAAATACAAGAAAAGTGAAACTGCTGAAAGAACATTAAATAATATACAAGTGAAAAGAAAAATTATTCCTGGAGATGCACTTGAAATATTTGCATATCTTGATGATTTTTCTCGAGGAATCGCAAATGGTCGTGTGGAAAGCTATGTTGATGGAGAACAAGCCATATCTTTTGAAGTTATTACAGTCGTTACAAGTGAGCTAGATAAATTTAGACCAAAATAAAAGTTAAAATTAAAAATGTTAGATAATAAAATTGCTTTAGTAACGGGTTCTAATCGTGGTATTGGAGAAAGTATTGCTAAAGAGTTTGCCATTAAAGGAGCCATTGTTTATGCAAACGCAAGACAACCAAATTCACTAGACTCAATTTCTAAAAAAAATTATGGTAAGGGTAAGATAATCCCAATTTATTTTGATATTACCGACCGTAAGTCAACTAAACAAGCTTTTATGAAAATTATAAGTGAACACGGAAGATTAGATTGTTTAGTTAATAATGCTGGTATATTAGTTGACACATTGATAACAATGCTAGACAGAGCTACTTTAAGAAATATTTATGAGGTAAATGTTTTTGCTGTATTTGAAACAATGTCATTAGCATCTAGAATAATGTCAAAGCAGAAAAGTGGAACTATAATTAATGTTGCTAGTATTTGTGGAGATGAAGGTGGAATGAGAGGACAAACAGCATATTCTAGCTCTAAAGGAGCTGTAATTGCTTTAACCAAAACTGCTGCCAAAGAATTAGGTGAATTTAATATTCGAGTTAATTCAGTGGCACCAGGATTTATTGATACTGATATGTTTAGGTCTGGTCCAAAAGATATTCAACAGGAACTAGTTAATGGTGTTTACTTAAATAAAAGAGTAGGGCTTCCTGTAGAAGTAGCAAATGTATGTTTGTTTTTAGCAAGTAATCAGTCTAGTTATGTAAATGGAGAAAATATTCGTATTGATGGATTTGCACATATTTAAAAAACTTTAATTTACTTTTTTTATGGAAATGACTTCTTCACAAATTGTTTCTATTTTAGATCATAAATATCCCATGGTTTTAATTGATTCGGTTACTTCAATTAAACGTAACAAATTTTGCAATGCTTTCAAAAACCTAACTTATAATGAATGGTTTTTCCCATCCCATTTTAAAAATAATCCAATAATGCCCGGAAGTTTACAAATTGAAGCTTTTACTCAGGCAGTTGCGCTTCCTTTAATGATTTCAGAAAATATGCAAAGAGATTCAAAAATTAGTGTTTTATTGGCTGGCGTTGATAAAGTCAGGTTTTATGAGTCAATTTGTCCAGGTGATAAGCTTAATATAGAAGTTAATATCGAAAGGATCGCAATGGGTATTGCAACTTCCAAAGTTAAAGGGAAAGTTGGAGGTAAGTTAGTCAGTGAATGTATGATTACTTACAAAATAATTTCTGTTTAATAATTATAAAGTTTTTTTAATATTTATTTAAATATTATGCATAAAGAAAATAGAACAGTTAGAGTCGCAGATTACGTAATGGATACAATTCATTCTTTAGGTACTGAACACATTTTTATGGTAACAGGTCGAGGAGCATTGTTTTTGACCGATGCTGTAGCAAAACACAAAGGATTAAATGGAATTTGTGTCCATCATGAACAATCTGCTGCATACGCAGCTGTTGCATATGCCGAAACATCTGGAAAACCTGGAGCATGCTTAGTTTCAACTGGTTGTGCTGGAACAAATGCTATAACTGGTGTGTTAAATGCTTGGCAGGATGGGTTTCCATGTATTTTTATTTCTGGTCAAAATAAATTAAGTGAAACCTCAAGATATACTGGAATCCAAATAAGAACCTATGGTCAACAAGAAGCAGATATAGTTCCAGTTGTACAGTCGATAACAAAATATGCAGTAATGATTACTGATCCTTCAAAAATTGTATATGAGATGGAAAAGGCTATCTATTTAGCAAAAAGCGGAAGGAAAGGACCAGTTTGGATTGATATTCCTCTTGATGTTCAAAATATGAGAATAAATCCATATAATCTTGAGGGATATGCCATTAAAAATCAGACAAATTTTGATCCTAAAGAGAAAGATATTCAATATATTGTAGATGCCATTAACAATTCGGAAAGACCTTCAATCTTAATAGGAAGTGCGATTAGGTCATCAGAATCAATAATAGATTTTGAGAATTTTATTGAAAAAAACCCAATTCCAGTAACATATTCTGGTTCAGCTACTGATACATATGCAGATGATTTTCCTTATTCTATCGGATCTGTTGGAATTATGGGTTGTACTAGAGCAGGAAATTTTACAGTTCAAAATAGTGATTTATTGTTGGTTCTAGGATCTCGTTTGTCATCAATGACTACTGGTCCTGACATCAAAAAGTTTGCTAGAGAAGCAAAGGTTATTATTGTTGATATTGATTCATTGGAGCACTCGAAAAGTTGTCTTAATATTGACAGACTTGTAATTGCAGATGTGAAAAAGGCTATATTATCACTATCTAAGAAAAAAATTAAGAATACTTCAAAAAAATGGCTTTTTAAGTGTCAGCATTGGAAAAAAATATTTCCAAGATTAGAAGAACACAATAAATCTGATAAACTTGTTGATTTATATCAAATAGCTGACAGTTTAAGTAAAACTATGCCTGATAAATCTTTGCTTGTAACTGATTCAGGAATGATAGAATTGGTTTTACCAACCAATATTAATTTTAAAAAAAATCAAAGATGTATTCACCCAGCATCTCAAGGTTCTATGGGTTTTGCTCTTCCCGGAATTATTGGTGCATATTTTGCAAGTAAAAATTTACCAATTAGTGTAATTGGAGATGGTTCTGTTATGATGAACTTACAAGAACTAGCCACTATTAGATATAATAATATACCTGCTAAAATCTTTATAGTAAATAACAATGCGTATGCTGTTATAAGAAAAAGAATGATAGAGTTGTTTAGAAGAACAATTGGTACTGATAGTCAAAATGGAGTTGGCTGCCCTGAATTTAGTAAAGTGGCTGAAGCTTTTGATTTAAAATATGTTAAAATAGATTCAAATAAAAATCTTGATAAAAAGATGAAATCTGTTATTGAGATGGACGGTCCTGTTATTTGTGAAATAATGGGTCTTGAAAATCAGGATTATTTAAGTAGTGGACATGCTCGTAATTCTAATGGAGCTATAGTTAATAGACCTCTTGAGGATCAGCGACCATATCTAGAAAGAAGTTTGTTTTTATCAGAAATGATAGTTAAACCTATTGACCAATAATTCAATTAAAAAATATGACTATGAAAAAAAATATTAAATTACGAAGTTCATCAATTATTGGAGAAAATATTAAGCCCTATTTCATAGCTGAAATGAATACTAGTCATTTTGGTAATATGGATGTTGCTAAAAAAATGATTGAGGAAGCTAAAAATTCTGGCTGTGATTGTGTTAAATTTCAATCTTGGTCTGCGGACTCTCTATACTCTAAGTCATATTATGATGAAAACCCTATTGCAAAAAGAATATTTAATAAGTTTGCATTAAGTGAAGATGAAATGCTTGAAGTAGCTAATTATTGTAAAGAAATTGAAATAGATTTTTCATCAACACCATATTCAAACAGTGAGGTTGATTTTTTAATTAATGACTGTAATGCTGCTTTTATAAAGATAGCTTCAATGGAATTAAATAATTACCCTTATTTAAAATATATTGGTAAAACAGGTGTGCCTATTATATTATCTACTGGAATGGGTGAGTTAGGAGAAATTAAAAAGGCAGTCGAAACAATTGAAAAAACCGGAAATAAAAACATTTGTATCTTACATTGTATTTCTATATACCCATGTGAAACTTCTTCAATCAACCTTAAAAATATTTCAGGGTTAATAAAAGAATTTCCAGATTATCTTATTGGTTATTCTGACCATTCTATAGGCACTGAGATGGCTTCAGCTGCCATAGCACTTGGAGCATGTGTGATTGAAAAACATTTTACTTTAGATAGCTCAAAAATAGGTATGGATAACCAAATGGCAACTGAACCTGAAGAGATGACACAAATGGTACAAAACTGTAAAAATGTTCAAATTGCACTTGGAAGTCCTAATAGAACTGTATTGTTTGATGAAATCGAACAAAGGAAGAATATGAGAAGAAGTATTATTTTTAATAAGGATTTAAATTCAGGAAGTAAGATTAAGTTTGAAGATTTAGATGTAAAAAGGCCAGGTACAGGTTTGCCTCCAGAAAAGATCAATGAACTAGTTGGGCAAAAATTAATAAAAAATGTTGCTGGAAATACATTAGTTAGACTATCTGATTTTTCTGAATAATTTCAAACAAAAACTATGGATTTCTTAGAAAATTCCAACAAATTATCAAAAAAAAAAATTGCTATCATCAATGATGACGGTTTAAAAATATCATACTTTCAGCTTGATGAATTTTCAAAACAATTAAAGACTAAAATACCTTCTCGTTCAGTAATTTTTAGTTTAAATAAAAATACTTTAGGCTCAATTGTTGGTTACTATTCATTTATCAAAAATAAAGTTGTTCCTTTTATGCTAGAAGCTAAGATGGATAAATCTTTATTAGATAATTTAATATCGTCTTATAATCCACAATATATTTGGTTACCTACGGAGATTTCATCTGCTTATTCTAAAAGCTCAATAATTTGTTCAATATTTGATTATTCTTTAATTAAACTTGATAATAATGAAAAACCCAAAATACATAAGGATTTAGCATTATTACTTTCAACTTCAGGAAGCACTGGAAGTCCAAAATACGTTAAAATTTCCTACAGTAATATTAAATCTAATGCATCTTCAATTGTTAAATATTTATCTTTAAATGAAGATGAAAGACCCATCACAACTTTACCGATGAGTTATTCATTTGGACTTTCTATAATTAATAGTCATTTTCAAGTTGGTGCAACTTTATTATTAACTAATTTCAGTATGTTCGAAAAAGAGTTTTGGGCTTTTTTAAAAAATGAAAAGGCAACATCTCTTTCAGGAGTTCCTTATACATTTGAAATGCTAAAAAAGCTTAGATTTACTAGGATGTCCTTACCTCATCTTAAAACTTTAACCCAAGCTGGTGGTAAAATGAATATTGATCTTAATAAAGATTTTGCTGAATTCTGTAAAGAAAATAAAAAATATTTTTTTGTGATGTACGGACAAACTGAAGCTACAGCAAGAATGAGTTATTTGCCTTATGAGAATTCTTTATCAAAATTAGGTAGTATTGGAATAGCTATTCCAGACGGTAAATTTTCTTTAAGAAATAAATCTGGTGAAAATATTGAACAAAGTGATATTGTTGGTGAACTAGTATATGAAGGCCTAAATGTTTCTATGGGTTATGTAAATTGTTTAAATGATTTAGCTACTAATGATGAAAATAACGGAAAGCTATATACGGGTGATTTAGCAAAAAGAGATATTGACGGTTTTTATTACATTGTTGGAAGAAAAAAAAGATTTTTAAAAATATTTGGAAATAGAATTAATCTTGATGAAACAGAAAGTTTATTAAAAGGAATAGTTGATGAATGTGCTTGTTTAGGTAATGATGATCAAATAATAATTTATCTAACTGATGACAATAAAACTGACTTAGTTCGTGATTATGTTTCATCCAAAATTGGACTGCATCATTCTGCTTTTTTAATTAAACTTATCAAATCAATACCAAAAAATTCATCTGGGAAAACTATTTATTCTGATATAAAAATTGTGTAATGGATTTATCAAGTATATTAAAAATACCTCCTTATTCTTTGAATAAAAATGATAAAGAAAAATTATTAACTTCATTTTTGAATAAACTTTCTAAATTTCATTTCGATAATTGTGCTTATTATGCTAAAATGATTGATGGTTCTAATTTTGATATAAATAAAATTGAACATTTCTCAAAATTACCCTTTTTACCAGTCAGATTATTTAAATTATTTGATTTAAAAAGTGTGAAAAAAGAAGATATTATTAAAACAATGACTTCGTCAGGAACATCTGGTCAAGCCGTATCAAAAATTTATTTGGATAGAGAAACTTCTTCAAATCAAACCAAAGTGTTAACAAAGATAGTTTCTTCATTTACAGGAAATAAGAGAACACCGATGATTATTATCGATAGTGATTCTGTTGTTAAAGATAGAAAATTATTTTCAGCGCGGGGTGCTGGAATTTTAGGGTTTTCAATGTTTGGATCAAAGCGCATGTATGCTCTTAATGAGAAAATGGAGTTAAAAATTAATTTAATCAATAAGTTTCTTGAAGAAAATAAAGGAGAACGTATCTTTATATTTGGTTTTACATTTATTATATATCAGCATTTCTATAAAGAGCTTGTTAGATTAAACATTAAACTTGATTTATCAAATTCGGTTATGATTCACGGTGGAGGTTGGAAAAAACTTATAAATAAATCTGTATCATCTGAATTATTTAGAAAAAACTTAAAAACCGTCAGTGGAATTACATCAGTTCACGATTATTATGGAATGGTAGAGCAAACAGGATCAATATTTATGGAATGTAAAATGGGGTATCTCCATGCACCTGTTTTCTCTGATATAATAATCAGGAGACCACATGACTTTTCGGTTGCAGATTTTGGTGAAAAAGGCATTATTCAGGTATTATCAATTCTTCCGAACAGCTACCCAGGACATTCATTACTTACCGAGGACGAAGGAGTTTTGTTAGGAGAAGATGATTGTCTTTGTGGAAAGTTAGGAAAGTATTTTAAAATTGTTGGAAGATTAAAAAACGCTGAAATTAGAGGTTGTAGTGACACTTATGAAGAAAAAAAATAAAGACATAGAATATCTATTTCCACATGCATTAGATGTTGATGAGTTTAAAAAGATTTCATCACATGAACCGTTTTCTAACGATTCGATTGATTTTCTAGATATTTTATCAAAAACATTACTCTCAAATATAAAAACAAAACTCTACCCTGACGTTGCAACATTTGCTTTCTTTTGTAGAAAGGGTAATATTATTAAATTAAAGCAGAAATATTTACGTGAAGATAATTTAAGGTTAGGAAGAGGGATTATATTTCATATTGCTCCTTCTAATGTTCCTGTAAACTTTGCTTATTCTTTAATTTGTGGAATATTATCTGGAAACACAAATATTGTTAGAGTTCCATCTAAAAATTTTGAACAAATTAAAATAATTATTAGTGCTATTGAAATAATAAGTAAGCTACCTGAGCATGAAATGTTTTCTAAGCGAATTTTACTTTTGAGATACGATAGAAAAAATAACTTAACAAATTATTTTTCCTCTTTCTGTGATATTCGTATAATTTGGGGTGGTGATAAATCTATTGAAGAAATAAGAAGTAATAAGCTACCTGCTAAAGCTTTTGACATTACCTTTGCTGACCGATATTCTCTTTGCGTTATTAATGCTGATGAGTATATAAAAGAATTAGAAAAAGACAAGATTACAGAAGCATTTTACAATGACACTTATCTTTTTGATCAGAATGCATGTACTGCTCCTCATTTGATTATTTGGCTTGGTGATCAAAAAAAGGTCAATGAAAGTAAAAATATCTTTTGGAACAAATTACACAATTTAGCACTTCTCAGATACAAGGTTCAACCTGTAATTAGTGTTGATAAACTTACAGCATTATATACACAATCTATAAAATCTGAAAAAATAAAAAAACAAGATTCAATAGATAATTTAGTTTGGAGAATTGAGTTACAAGAGCTTTCAAAAGATATTGATGAGTATCGATGTACAAGTGGATATTTTTGTGAATATCATGCAAAATCTATTTTTGAAATATCTAAAATAGTAAATCGAAAATATCAAACACTTTCTTATTACGGAATAAAAAAAACTGAATTAGAACAGTTTATTAAAGATAGTAAACCTTCTGGTATAGACAGAATTGTCCCTATCGGAAAGACTATGGACTTTTCATTAACTTGGGATGGCTATAATTTGATTGAAGCTCTTTCAAGAAAAGTTGATATAATTTAATGCATTAACAAAACATAATGAATATTTCAGTGGGCACAGATATAGAATCTGTCCAAAGATTTAAATTGTTGATTGAATCAAAACAGAACTTGTTAAAAAAAATTTTTTTCAAGAAAGAATTCATATATGCTATTAGTAAAGTTAATCCTGAACAATCTTTTGCTGGAATTTGGTGTGCAAAAGAAGCTGTAGTAAAATCATTTGATGAATTTAAAGTTTTAAACATTAAAAATATTGAAATAATCTGTCGTAAAAATTGTGCTCCAAAAGTTTCAATAAAAAACTTTTCAATGAAACCATATAACTATAATTTGTCATTAAGTATTTCTCATACAAAAGACTTTGCTACTGCAGTAGCAATATTAAAGATAGAAAATGAAAAATAAACTACTGTTAATAACAAGATTTCCTGATAATTATAAAGACATTGTTGAGCAGAAATATAGTGAATACGAATTAGTGTGGTTACAATTATGGCCTGTTACAAATAATGATTTTATAATGTCTAAGTGTCCATCATTGAATGTCATTAAATCTTCTAATGTAACAACGAATAAAGATCATTTTGAAATTGCGAAAGAGGTTACTAATATTTCTAATAATTGGTGGCATATTCTTGGGCTTAATAAATATGGAGAAGAATGGAATATTGATGGATTAAAAATAACTCAAATATTTGCTTATGAGATAGAACAAATATTAACTAGTATTTTATTTCAATACAAACAAATTAATAAAACTATTAGCTTAGAATCTCCTCATTCAGTATTGTTTATTGATAAAATATTTGACACTAATTTATCAAATGAGTTACTAGAATCATTTGTCAATTTAAGTTTATATCAGCACTTTAAAAAAATTCATAATGATTTAAATGTTTCACAAATATTAGTTTCAGAAACAAACATAAACAAGCATAAAAATATATTAAAAATCTTTACAGAAAAGCTCTTAAATAAAAAACCAAGCTTTTTTTTAAAATTAATAAAGAAAAAAATGTTATTAATTTCAAAGAAAAAAAAAGATTGTATTGTGGTTAGTAATTCTCTTAGATGTTTAGAATTATTTGAGAGATTTTTGCCAAAAAATAGTATCTACATTCAAAATGATAATTTGTATGAAAACAAAAATAATTCAAATGAGTTATTATTAAGACTAAATACTAAATCTTCAATTGAAAACACAGTAATTTTAAGTTTCTTTGAAAAATTACTACCAATAATTGAATCTAAATTCTATAATTTAAAAAATTTTTATAGAAACACATGTTCTTATATACATCAAAATAACCCACAAATGTATATAACTGTTAATATGGCTAATTCCATTGAACTTGTTAAACTATGGGCATACAAACAAAATAAAGTACGAACTGTTTGGTCATCTGAGGGATTAGGTTACCATTCTGGCTTTGATATCATTATAAACTCTGTTTTACATCCAGAAATTGATATTGAAAGGTGGGTAATATCTGATGTGTTTTCAAAAAAATTCACAAATAACACTATGCCTGTAAGAATAACAGGTTTTTTAGGTAGTAATCTTTGTCTTCAAAATAAAATTAGCTCTAAAAAGCAAATTTTTTTCCCATTATCCTCAGCAAAAAAATTTGTTCGTCGTGCTATAGTTGGTGAGGATATGTTTGAAATCCTACAAAGTATCGCAGATGTATCATCAGTTGTTGCTAATTTTGAAGATTATGAATTAATTATTAAGATTCATCCTGGGGATGCTTTAAATATGCCTCTATTTAAGCAAGCTGCTGCTAATAATAAAAATGTTAAGATTATTATAAACGGAAATTTAAATAAAATTCAAGGTGAATCACATTTAGTTATTGTTTATGATGGAAGTGTTGCAACTGAAGCTTTAGCAAATGGAAAAAATGTAATTTGTTATAATTATACAAATAGACCTTCTTACATAACATCAATATATGATTATGTAAATCATAATCCAGAAAAAGGTGCTGCACTAATTATGACTCATACTAAACTGGAATTATTAAATGAAATTAAAAATCTTTTAAACTATTCTGACTGTACCAGTTCATCTCCAAATTTTGATTTTATTTTAGAAAACGTTAAAATCGGCTATGATGTTAATAAAGTTGTTACTGATCTGATTAATAATATTTAATGCTTTTAAAATCTTATACAAAAAATTATGTTTTCACATATTTATGGCAAGGGGTTGCTATGGTATTACATTTGATATCAATGATGGTTGTAATTCCTTTTATTTCTGAAAACAAGCTAATTTTCGGAATATATTCTATATGTATTTCCGTTTCAATTTTCTTAAATTATGCCGATCTTGGATTTGTTTCGGCAGGCATTAAATATGCAGGCGAGTCTTACGCTAAAAAAGAATATAAACAGGAGGTTAAGTACTATGGTTTTTCAGCCTTTATTTTACTTGTTTTAGTGTTTATTATAGCATTAACTTTTTTATTATTTTCATATAATCCTCAAATATTAATAAATGATATTTTTGATTCTGAAATTTTACAGATAGCATCTAGTTTATTATTTATTCAAGCATTATTTTCCTTTAATATTATTCTGCAAAAATATGTTTCTGGTGTTTTTCAAGTCAGAATCGAACAATATGTGTTTCAAAGAATAAATATCATTGGTAATATAATTAAAATTTCTTCGGTTTTTTATTTCTTTGGTTCTAATAATTATGATATTGTTGGTTATTATTTTTTTATAAAATTAATTGAACTTTTTGTGTTAATAATAGGTGTTTTTTTAATAAAATTTAGATATAATATTTTGATAAAAGATTTCATTTTAAATTTAAAATTTAATAAAAAAATATTTAACAAAACAAAAGACTTAGCATATAGTTCATTTTTTATAACTCTTCTTTGGATTATTTATTACGAACTGGATATTATTTTAATTGGTAAAATATTTGGAGCTAATGAAGTTGCTATTTTCTCTATAGCGTATGTTTTTATGCAGTTTTTAAGATCATTATCAGCAATTTTATTTAGTCCTTTTCAAAACAGATATAATCATTTTATTGGACTAAATGATTTGTTAGGTTTAAAAAAAATAGTAAAAAAAGTGATTTTTCTAACAACTCCAATTTTTCTATTTGGTGTTTTAATTATAGTTGTTTTTAGTGATAATTTAATTTTATCATGGGCTGGAGAACAGTATATTGATTCAGCTTTAATTTTAACACTATTATCCTTATGTCATTTTTTTAACTCTATTATAATTCCTGGATCTAATATTCTAGTTTCTCTTGAAAAAATTAAAGAAATGTACCTTGTTAATCTTATTGTCGTCATTGTATTTTGGTTAGGAATATATTTTACTTACAAAAACTTAGGACTAATTTCTTTTCCAGTATTCAAGCTTATTTCTACATCAGTAAGTGCTATTTTTTATTTTAATTTTTTAATTAATTTTCTAGAAAAATCAGCTTTTGAGATACTCGTAAATTTTTTTAAAAATTTATTTATACCGATATTAGTATTATATTTTTGTCTAATTAATCTTCTAGAATTTTTGCCAATATATAAATCTAATATAAATTTTGTTGTTGTTTTTTGTTACTCATTATTGTCCTTCTCAGTTGCCTTTATTTCGCTATTTTTGACTTCAAAGAATTACAGAAAAGAATTTAAAATATATTTTATTAAAATTTTAAACATTATTAAATGACAAAAAAATTAATAGGCTCATGGATTACTCTTAATAACCCATCAATTGCAGAAATTATGTCAGACTGTAGCTTTGATTGGTTGTGTGTTGATATGGAACATTCTGTAACTGATTATTTTCAAGCACAACAATTAATAGCCACAATACAATCAAAAGGAATAGCTGCATTTGTAAGAGTTGGAGAAAATAATAATCTAGTTATTAAGCGTGTTTTAGATGCTGGTGCTGATGGAATTATAGTTCCAATGGTAAATTCTAAAGAAGATGCTGTAAAAGCAATTAATTCAGTTAAATACCCTCCTATCGGCATGAGAGGAGTTGGGCTTGCTAGAGCCCAAGGTTATGGTTTTGATTTTGAAAATTATAAAAATAATAAAGCTGATGATATTAAACTAATAGTACAAATTGAACATATTGATGCAGTAAATAATCTTGAAGAAATTTTATCATTGGATGAAATTGATGGAACTTTTATTGGTCCTTACGATTTATCTGGCTCTATGGGAAAACCTGGACAGTATTTTGATAATGATGTAGTTGATGTCATTAAAAAATATGAGAAAATAGCAAAAAAGCATGATAAATTGATTGGCTATCATGTAATTGAACCTGATTACAAGCTTGTTATCGATAAATTAAAGCAAGGATACAATTTTATTGCTTTTAGTTTAGACACATATTTTCTTGGAACTATCATTAGAGATCAACTCGGTAAAATAAAAAAAATATGAATATTATAGCTGTTATACCAGCAAGAATGGGGTCATCTAGGTTTCCCGGTAAGCCACTAGCAAAAATTTTAGGTATGCCAATGATTGGACATTGTTATAAAAGAGCTGAGATGTCTGAATTAATTGATTACGTATATGTTGCTACATGTGATCAAGAAATTTATGATTACATTAGTGAAATTGATGGAAATGTTGTAATGACCTCGCCATTACATGAAAGAGCATGCGATAGAGCAGCTGAAGCAATGCTAAAAATCGAAGAAATTCATAACATTAAAGCTGATATCCTTTTAATGATGCAGGGTGATGAACCTATGGTGACTCCGCAAATTATCGAATCAGCTCTTAAACCTTTAATTAATAATAAAGATGAAAAGATTTCAAATCTGTATAAAGAAATTAATAGTGTTAAAGAGTTTGAAGACCCTAATGAAGTAAAAGTAATTATTGATAAAAATGGCTACGCAATTTACTTTTCTAGGGAGCCAATACCATCAAGAAAAAAAGGTGTTTTAAATGTACCAATGTATAAACAAATTTGTACAATACCATTTAGAAGAAATTATTTGTTGGAATTTAATTCCATGAAACAAACAGATTTAGAAATTATTGAATCAATAGATATGAACAGAATTATAGAAAATGGAGGCAAGATCAAAATGGAATATTCAAAAGATGAATCTATTTCAGTTGACACCTTAAGCGATTTAAATAGAGTTATAATGGAAATGAAAGATGATGCGATTTTAAATAAAACTAGATATAATAAAATATGAAAATATTAATTACTTCTACTTCCTTCCAAGATACTGCAGGAAAACACAAGGAGCTAATTGAGAGTTCAGGATTTGAAATTGACACATTGAGAGGTCCATTAACAAAAGATGTATTATTACCTATCATTCACGAATATGATGGTGTTATTTGTGGAGATGATGAGTACAGTAGTGAGGTTTTAGATCTTGGTAAAAAAGGAAATTTAAAAGTACTTAGTAAATATGGGATAGGATTAGACAAAGTAGACTTAGTTCATGCAAAAAAAATTGGTATTTCAGTTTTTAATACACCAGGAGTAAATAGTGAGGCTGTTTCAGAACATGTTTTTGCCTTACTTCTATCTTTTGAAAAAAATATTATTGAAGAGGATAGGATTGTTCAGGATAATAGGTGGGATAGGCTAATAGGTAGAGAATTATTTGGAAAAAAAATTCTAGTTTTCGGTTTGGGATCTGTTGGTAAAGAAGTTGCTAAAAGGGCTAAAGCGTTTGGGATGAAAGTATATGGATATGATATTTTAGAAGATAAAGACTTTATTAAAAGTAATCAGATAAGTTTTACTAATAATTTTAAGGAAATTTTACCTGAAATGAATTACATCTCACTGAATGCTCCATTAAATGACAAAACAAGACATATCTTCAATAAAGAGGTTTTAGATCTTTGTAAAAAAGATCTAGTATTGATTAATACGGCTAGAGCTGAATTAATTGATATGAAAATAATAATTGAATACCTAAATAGTGATAAGATAAGAGGTTACTTAACTGATGTTTTAGAAGAAGAACCAATCATTAAGAATCATCCATTCTTAAATTGTAAAAATATTTTGATTACACCACATATAGGTTCTCGTAATCACGAGACCGTTCAAAGACAGGGCCTTAAATCTGTCAAAAATTTAATTAATTTCTTTAAAAACTTTAATAAATGAAAAAAGTATTAGTAATTGGTGGCTCAGGATTTTTAGGTAGTCATGTTGCTGATGATCTTTCTATCAGAGGACATCAAGTAACAATATTCGATATGCAAGAAAGTGAATTTTTAAGAGATGATCAGAAAATAGTCTTAGGTAGTATCTTAGACACAAACTTGCTAGAAGAAAATATTAAAGGAAAAGATTTTGTATATCATTTTGCTGGAATAGCAGATATTCACGAAGCAACATTAGATCCAGTACAAACTATAAATATAAATGTATTAGCAACTACAAGTATTTTAGATTTATGTGTTAAGTATAAAATTAAAAGATTTATGTATGCAAGTACAATATATGTTTATAGTAATCATGGCTCTTTTTATAAAACTTCAAAACAATGTTCAGAACTTATTATTGAAAACTATACGCAGACACATAATATTAAAGCAACAATTATGAGGTATGGTTCATTATATGGTAAAAGAGCTAATCATTTTAATTCCATTATGAAAATGATAAAACAAGCCATTGAAGAAAATAAAATTGTAAGATCAGGAGATGGAAATGAGGTAAGAGATTACATACATATTGAAGATGCAGCAAAAATTAGTGGTGATCTTTTAAGTTCTAAAGAAAAAATTGAACATGTAATGATTACTGGCAATCAAACAATGAAAATTAAGGACATAGTAAACATGATTAATGAAATGGTGAATAATAAATTAGAAATTACCTATACAAATGAAAGTTTTGAAGAGCATTATCAAATTACACCATATAATTTTAAACCTAATGTTGCTCGAAAATATAATATAGATTATACTCATGATTTGGGCCAGGGAATCTTAGAGTGTATGTATGAGATATATCAAAAATTAAAGAGTTAAGTTTTTGAGATCAATTTCTTTTAATCATAATGTCAAATTACTAATTTATAGTGATTTAAACTGCCTTAAAGATGATGTTGCTGATTTATTCGTGAAGGAATTTAATAAAGGTTTGTGTGTTGTTTCAGGAGGTGCTACTCCAAAAAAAATATATAAAGAAATATCAAAAAAAAATAATTTCAAACCCAAAAGGAAAATTTTATTAGCAGATGATAGGTTAGTTTCTAACAATAGTGTGCTGTCAAACTATAGTATGATTTTAAAAAATTTGTTAATTGATTTTGAAGAAAATTTTCCTTTATCTTATTATAATGAATTGCAAACTTTTAGTGTCAAATCCTTGCAAAAAAAAATTAAGGAAATTCTGAAAGAAAATAAATTACACACTTCTTTTTTAGGAATTGGAGCAGATGGTCATACTGCATCTTTGTTTACTGAAAAAGCAGATTTTAATTCAAAATCCAATTCATTTAAAATAAAAAATCATTTTGATGATTTTGAAAGATTCACTTTAAGTTATAAATCTTTAATGATGTCCAAACAAATTGTATTTATTGCAACAGGTTCTGAAAAAAACAAGCCCTTATTAAATTTTTTTAGTAACAAAATTGACTTTAATAAATTTCCGTTTCAAAAATTAGCATCTGATCATATAAATGTCAAATTTTATTGTGATGAAGATGCTGTTAAAAATATTAAATTATGAAAGCTATTGTATTTGACTTTGATGGAGTCATACTTGATTCAGTTGACGTAAAAACTAAGGCATTTGAAATGCTTTATGCTGAATATGGTAAACATATTCAGCAAATGGTAGTAAAATATCATTTAGATAATGGTGGGATATCTCGATTTGAAAAATTCAAATATTTTCATAATAATTTCTTAAATAAAGATATTAGTAACAGTCAACTTAAAATATTGGGAGATAGATTTTCATCTCTTGTTTTTGAAAAAGTATGTTCTTCAAATTACATTAATGGAGCATATGAGTTTTTGCAATATTGTAATAAAAAGTATTTAAATTTTATATGTACAGGAACCCCATATTCTGAAATTGTAAAAATTTTACATTTTAAAAAGCTTGATAAGTTTTTTAATCATGTTTACGGTTCACCAATGACCAAAACTCAAATAATTGTTGAAATTCAAAAAAGATATGATTTAGAAAAAAATGATATACTTTTTATTGGAGATGCCATGACTGACTATAATGCATCTCAAAAAGCAAAGATCAGCTTTGTTGGAATTAAAAATAATGACACGAAATTTCCAAAAAATACTATTGAAGTAGACGATTTAATGCAAATAATAAAAATTAAAAATTTATGAAAAAAACTTATTTAGTTACAGGTGCTGCTGGATTTGTAGGTGCAGCGCTTTCAAAAAAATTAATTAGTAATGGCGATGCAGTTGTTACTGTTGACAATCTTTCAACTGGTTTTGAAAATTCAATTCCAGATGGAGTTGTTTTTTATAAAGGAAATGTACAAGATGTCGTTTTGATAAAAGAATTAGAAAAATATAATTTTGATTGTATTTTTCATATTGCGGGACAAAGTTCAGGTGAAATTAGTTATGATGATCCGGTGTATGATTTGCAAACCAATACCCAATCTACACTTCTTCTCTTAAAATTAGCAGAAAAAGTGAAATGTAAAAAATTTATTTATGCATCAAGCATGTCTGTGTATGGTGACTATTTATCTTCAGCTGTTAAAGAAAATGAAATCTTAAAACCAAAGTCGTTTTATGGAGTAGGTAAAATGGCTAGTGAGCATTATCTTAGGATATATCAAGATCATGGTATTATTTGTACATCTGTTAGATTGTGTAATATTTATGGTCCTGGACAAAATATGGGCAATATGAGACAGGGTATGGTTAGTATTTTTGTTAAACAAGCTTTAGCTGAGAAAAAGATTGTTGTGAAGGGAGCTAAGGATAGATTTAGAGATTTTATTTATATTGATGATGTTGTTGATGGGTTCTGTGAGCTTGAAAACAGAGATTCATTTGAGTATAAGTGTTATAATCTAACAAATAATAAAAAAATTACTGTTGAGGAGTTAACTTTAGAAATTAAAAATATAGTTGCGCAAAATATTAGCATTTCTTACGATGGTTCAACTCCAGGAGATCAATTTGGTGTTTATGGCGATAATAATAGAGTTTTAGATGAAACAAATTGGTTTCCGAAGGTAAGTTTAAAAGAAGGGTTAAATTTAATGATTAATTGGTCAAAAAATAAAATATGAAAAAAAGAAGAATTATATGTATAATTCCGGCTAGACTTGGGTCTTATAGGTTTCCAACAAAACCATTTGTTGATATATGCGGAAAATCAATGATTGAGCATGTATATAAGAGAGCAGCCCTATGTAAAAGTATTGATGCAGTTTATGTTGCTACTCCAAATGATGAAATAAAAAAGCATGTTGAAGATTTTGGTGGAAATGTTATTATGACTTCTGATGATGTTAGAAGAGCCTCTGATAGAGTAGCGCAAGCAGCTTTAAAAATTGATAAATCTGATATAGTTATAAATATTCAAGGAGATGAGCCCCTTATTACCCCTGAGATGATAGATAGCGCACTAATGCCTATTCTTAATGATCCTTCAATTTCTTGTGTTAGTTTGGCTAAAAGAGTCAATTTTGATGAAGCTTCAGATATTCATGAGGTTAAAGTTGTTTTTGATAAAGAAATGAATGCATTATATTTTTCCAGAGAACCAATACCCTCAAAATTTATGGGTGATAAAAAAATTGATTATTACATTGGAGTATGTATTTTTCCATTTACTTACGAATCATTAATGAATTTTACAAAACTTGAATCTACTCCATTGGAAATTATTGAGTCCATAGACATGATGAGACTAATAGAAAATGGTAAAAAGGTCAGAATAGTCATAACAGAAAATGAAACTTATAGTATTGATGTTCCTTCAGACGTTAGCAAGGTCATTGATGTAATGAAGAATGATAAGCTCAGTAAATTATATTAATTTATAATGGAAATCAGTTTAGTTAGGACTAATAAATGTGATGTATTAAAAAAAATTTCAAATTCAAAAAAATTTGATAAATATATTTTTTTGGGAAAAAACCCTGTTTTAGGAAATGATATTGAATCATTTTTGAATAATAAAATTGATAAAATTCCTTTTTCTAAAAAGTTTATTGATATTCAGTACAAATTTAGAGACAATTATATAAACTTTATTGATCATATTGAAAAAAATGAATTTAATGATATTTGGTGGGACACTAGATTAAGCGGAAAAAACCCTTGGATCTCTTTTGCTTATTTTAGATTATGTCAGCTTTTGTTAATTAAAGAAATTTTAAAAAAAAACATAAAAGAAAACATCAAATTATTAATCATATTTGAAGAAGAATGTGTCTTTAATTCTGCTTTTGAATTAATAAAAAGAGAATTTAATTGTAAAATAGATAAAATAGTTTTTAATGATTACTCAAAATTTAAATTAATAATTAGAGGTGTAATTAGAAGAATTTTAGCTTTTCCTTTTTATTTATATAAAATTTTAATACTAAAGATTATTTTCAGAAGTTTTAAAACAAAAGATTTTTTATTAAACAAAGTATTTGTGTTTAGCTTCTTAGACAGTAGATGCTTTAAAAAAAATGATTTTATTGATCCTTTTTTAGGAAAATTTCTTAAAAAAATAAATTTAAATCAAAGTATCTCATATATACCAGTTCTTTATGATATTCCAATAAAAAAATTACTAGTTTTTAGAAAGTGGATTGTAAATAATAAATATTCAGTTACTTTTTTACCTTTTCACTTTACTTTTGGAGGCTTGTTTTTCGAATTTTTTAAATTTAACTTTATATTCAAAAAAAATGTTAATTATTTTGAGAAAATAAATTTAAGTGCAATTATTCAAAGAGAAAGATTAGAAGAATGGTCTGATTTTAATTTTCAAAACTTTTTAGTTAGAAGCATTTCTGAAAAGATAAAAAAATCTAGAAATAATAAATTAATTGTTTACCCTTTTGAAAATCAAATTTGGGAAAGAAATATGTTATCTATATTTAATAATGATAAGTGTACTAAAGTTTTTGGTGTTCAAAATGCACCTTCTCCTAAATTATCTTTAAGGTATTTCATTTCTAATCAAGTAATTGATTCTCTACCTCTTCCTAATTATATTTTTGTAACTGGCAAAATTTCATATGAAAATTTAGTTGAATTTTATGGTAAAAATATTTTACGATTAAGCTCAACTTCAAGGAAAATTATTAATGATAATGATAATGTTATTAGAAAGAATCATATTATGGTTGCTTGCTCAATTTCTATAATCGAATCTCAAGAACTTATTATGTTTGTTTGTAAATCGTTAAAGGGTTGTGCTAAATTTGAGGTTAAAATTATACCACATCCTTTAGCTAAATTTAATTTTAAAAAATTTCTTAAACAAATTAAAGCACCTTCATACTTCAGTATTAGTGACAATTATGATTATAATTTAAAACATTGTAAATTTATTGTCTTTGACTCTTCAACTGCTGGAATTGAAGGCTTGTTAAACGGAATGATTCCAATAAGAATTGCAAACAATTATATGTTAAATGTAAATCCAAGTGAGTATGATACACAATTCACTAAATATGCGTATAATTCTAAAGATTTTATGTCAATTATTTCTGAATGTGATAGTTTTGATAAAGGCTATAAGAATGTAGGTTTAAATTATTATAAAACTGAAGAATCAAAAGAGTTTAATGAGGCAATATCAGAAATTGAATTTTTGAGTTATGAAAAATAGTTTTACTAACAGTATTTCATCCCTTTTATTTGTTTTTTTTATTGCGCCTTACGGTTTTGGTATATCCAATTTTTTGTTTTTGAACTCTTTGGATTTACCAAAAGTTGTTCCTGTAATTATTTTTGTTATTGTAATTTCAAAATTCAATTTTAGAAAAATTGACTTATCTATATTGTTTTTCTATATTTTGTTTATTTTACATTTCTGTTCAGTTTTTTATTCTCAAAACATTAATAAGGGACTTGTAGATTTTTTATCAAATGCACTTCTTTTTTACCCTGGTTTTTTTATTCCATTTTTAATTATTAAATCAGAGTATTCACTAAAGAGACTTATTAGAATGATTAATTTTGTAGTATTATTTTATATATCTTTTTCAATTATAGAGTTTGTTTTTCAAGTTAATTTTTTTGATTTTATAAGAAATTCATATGAAGAAGGAGAAAACAGATTTAATAATCAGTTGGGTTTTATTAGATTAGGGATGAAATCTTCAATGGGCCCATTTGCATCAACTTTGCCCTTTGCATACACATTTGTTACTTTGTTTTTTTTAAAGGATTTATATGTTCCTGATTTTTTAAGAAAAAATTATATGATAAGCTTAGTAACTGTTTTTGCAGTAATTGCTATTTTTTTTACTTTAACTAGAGCAGCTATTTTTTCTCTTATTTTTCTTTTAATTTATAAGAATTTGATTAACTCAAAATTCCGAACTAAATTATCTTTTATTATTATCTCTACAATTTTTATAATTATCTTATCAAGTCAAATTAAGGAAACAGTTTTTGAAAAATATATATCTAATTATATTGTCAATATTTTTGATGATCAGTCTGTTGGAGTTGATTCTAGAACTAATAATAATCTGATAGATTTTAATTATGCATTAAAAAGTCCATTTTTAGGTCATGGTGCAGGTCAATTATATTTAGCTAAATCTAATGATGGAGGTTTGGGCTCATCTGACTCATCTTATCTAGTTACTATTTTAGCTGATAGAGGTTTTCTTTCTCTTACAGTTTTCGCTATTTTATTTTTCATTACTGCTAGAAGATGTTATTTTTTGTCTAAAATTAAATCAAAAATTTTTAACTTCAGTAGTTTAGGTTTATCTTTATTTGTATTATTTTTATGTATTAATTCATCACAAAGATTAGAACCTCTTTTTTTGTTTTATTTCTTAATCGGGTTAATAAATTGTATTTACTTAACTAGAAAAAATGTTGATATCAATAGTAATACCAACTTACAATAGAGCACATTATCTGCTTGAATGTGTTAATTCTATATTAAAACAATCACATACAGAATTTGAAGTACTTATAATTTCTGATGGTTCAACTGATAATAGTAAGGAAGAAATAGCTAAACTAAATGATCCCAGAATTAAATTTATAGAGTTAGATAGAAATTATGGTTATCCTGCTAAAGCAAGAAATGAAGGAATTAAGTTATCTAAAGGTGATTTTATAGCTTTTTGTGATGACGATGATTTATGGCATGAAGATAAACTCAAAAAGCAGATTGAAGTTATAAATCGAGGTTATAATTTTACTTTTTCAGGTTATAAATTTTTGGATAAATCTAAAGGTATATCTTATGAATTTTATTTAAATTTTATTGTTAGGCTAATAATAAATGTAATGCATCCTAAATTATCATATTTCTTATTATCTCTAACAAGTCCAATAGTAAACTCTTCTGTTCTAGTTCAAAAATCATTAATTTCAAAAATAATGTTTAATGAGTCTATTTCTTTCAGAGCATCAGAAGATTATCAGCTTTGGATACAAATATATGATACATCAAAACCTTTTTATATAATAGAAGAATTAGTAACATACAGAATTCACGAAAACAATATTTCTAATAATTTTATCGCTAATTTAAATAGATGTTTACTTGTATTTAAAAATTTCACCCCTAAGAATGCAAATCAAATGTTATTTAAGAATTTTGGAGTGTTCTTTTATTCTTTAAGAATATTCTTAAAAAACAATTTACTTTCAAATTAATGAAGCTAAAAAAATGAATAGTCAACAAAATAACACTATTGCTCGATTTTATGTTGAAGTGAATAATAGTAAAATTTTAGTCACTGGAGGTGCTGGTTTTATTGGGTCAAACTTATGTGAGACTCTTCTTGACAAAGGAAATAAAGTGGTTTGTCTAGATAATTTTTCTACTGGAAAAAGAGATAACATAGAAAATTTTAAAGATGATAATAACTTTACCTTAATTGAAGGTGATATAAGAAATATTGAAGATTGTTTAAAGGCAACGAAGGATGTAGATTATGTTTTGCATCAAGCTGCATTAGGATCGGTTCCAAGATCAATTAAAGACCCAATTATTTCTAATGAAGTAAATGTGAGTGGGTTTTTAAATATGCTGGTAGCCGCAAGAGATAATCGAGTAAAAAGATTTGTTTTTGCAGCAAGTTCATCAACTTACGGAGACTCTGAATCAATGCCTAAAGTTGAGGACATTATCGGCAAACCATTATCACCATATGCAATAACAAAATATGTTAACGAATTGTATGCAGATATTTTTTCTACAACCTATGGACTTGAAACTATAGGCTTACGCTATTTTAATGTATTTGGAAGAAAGCAAGACCCGAATGGGGCTTACGCAGCAGTGATTCCAAAATTTGTAAGTCAATTTATGAACGGAGAATCACCTGTCATTAATGGTGATGGTACATACTCAAGAGACTTTACATATATTGATAATGTGATACAAGCAAATTTATTAAGCTTGGTAACAACAAATGAAAAAGCGATTAATACAATCTATAACGTGGCTTATGGCGATCGTAATACGTTAAACGATTTAGTAGGATACTTAAAAGAGTATTTATCGGAGTTTGATTCATTAATTTCAACTATTCCGATTACTTATGGACCAAATAGAGTAGGAGATATTCCTCATTCACACGCAAATGTAGATAAAGCAAAAAAATTATTGTGTTATGATCCACAGTTTAATTTACAAAAAGGCCTCAAAGAAGCTGTAAAATGGTACTGGCACAATTTAAAATAAATAAAAAGAATTAAGGAAAATTTATAAAAATGAAAAAAAATAAAATAGCTATTATTGGTTTAGGATATGTTGGCTTGCCTTTAGCAAGACTTTTTGCAACTAAATATTCAGTTGTCGGCTTTGATATCAATACTGATAGAATATCTGAATTAATATCCGGTATAGATTCAACTTTTGAGCTAGATAACGAAACATTAAAATCAGTATTGATTAGTGAAGATTCTGATTCAAACGGGTTGTTTTGTACCAATAATTTGGATAAGATTAAAGATTGTAATAACTATATTATCACAGTTCCAACTCCTGTTGATAAAAACTGCAGACCTATTTTAGCTCCGCTAATTAAAGCTAGTAAATCAGTAGGAGCTGTACTAAAAAAGGGTGATATTGTAATATATGAATCTACTGTTTATCCTGGAGCTACAGAAGAGGATTGTGTTCCGGTATTAGAAAAAGTTTCTGGCTTAAAATTTAATAAAGATTTCTATGTCGGTTATTCACCAGAGAGAATAAACCCTGGTGATAAAGAACATACCGTTGAAAAGATTTTAAAAGTAACCTCAGGATCAACCCCAAAAACGGCAGAGAAAGTGAACGAATTATATAAATCTGTTATTAAAGCGGGTACCCATCTGGCACCAAATATTAAAGTAGCTGAGGCATCTAAAGTAATTGAAAATTCGCAACGTGATATTAATATTGCTTTTGTTAACGAATTAGCTAAGATTTTTAATCTTTTGGACATAAATACTCACGACGTTTTAGAGGCTGCAGGTACAAAGTGGAATTTTTTACCATTTAAACCTGGCTTAGTAGGAGGCCACTGTATTGGAGTAGATCCCTATTATTTAGCGCAAAAAGCACAAGAAAAAGGTTACCATCCAGAAATTATTTTAGCTGGACGACGATTAAATGATGGAATGGGGGATTATGTAGCCTCTGAGATTGTGAAATGTATGATCAAAAAAAATATAAACGTGAATGGATCCAAAGTTTTAATTTTGGGTATTACATTTAAAGAAAACTGCCCCGATGTTCGAAATACAAAAGCAGTAGATCTTATAAATGCATTAAAAGATTATGGAACAAATATAACTATCCATGACCCTTTAGCAGATGAAAAAGAAGTAATGTACGAATATGGTTTAAAATCATTAAAATTTCTTCCTAATGAAAAATTTGATGCTATTGTTTTAACGGTATCTCATAATAAATTTAATGAACTAGATTTTTTATCATTAAAAAATGAAAATTCTGTCATTTATGATATTAAGAATTTTTTACCTGATAATATAAAAGATAGAACTCTTTAGAATAGAGAGTTTTAGTATAATTCACAAAAATATATTAGAAATATGTGTGGAATAAATGGCTTAATTTTAGATAGTGATCTAAATAATTCTGAGCTTATTAATTCGATGAATAATGAAATAATTCATCGTGGTCCAGATGATGAAGGTTCTTATAATGATATAATTTTTGGTAAAAAAATTAGTCTTGGTATGCGACGTTTATCTATTATTGATATTGATAATGGTAACCAGCCTATAATATCAGATGATGAAAACTTAATATTAGTTTTTAATGGTGAAATTTACAACTATAAATCTTTAAAAATAGAATTAGAAACTAATCATAATATTGAGTTCAAGACAAATTCTGATACAGAAGTTATTTTAAAAATGTACGAAATATATGGTGTGGAATCTTTTTCAAAATTAGATGGAATGTTTGCTTTTTCTATACTTGATAAAAATATTGGAAAAGTATTTCTTGCTAGAGATTTTTTTGGGGAGAAACCTTTATATTACTCTAAACTGATTGATAGAATAATTTGGGGGTCAGAATTAAAGTCTTTAATGCTTAATTTCGATTCTAAACCAACAATTAATAAAGAAGCTTTATCCCTTTATTTTCAGTTAACATATATTCCTGCTCCTTATTCCATTTATGACGGTATCAAGAAACTTCTTCCTAATCATTATCTCGAAGTTGATCTTAATACACTAGAAATCATAGAGATTGAAATCTCTAAACCCTTTTCACAAAAAACTAGTAATATTCACTTTAAAAAAGCAAAAAAAACTACTCATGATCTAGTAATGGAGTCTGTTTCAACGAGATCAATTTCTGACGTTCCTATTGGGACTTTTTTATCAGGCGGTGTTGATTCATCAATTGTTTCTTTATGTTTGTCTAAAACTAAAGATATTCCAATTGATACATTCTCAATAGGATTTGATAAAAAATCTTTTGACGAAACGGAAAAGTCTAGGTTAGTTTCTAAGATTATCAATAGTAACCATCATGAATTTATAGTAAATTCAAAATCATTAGAAGAAGATTTAGAAAATGTAATTTTAAACTACGATGAACCTTTTGCTGATTCATCTGCCTTACCAACATATTTAGTCTCTAAATTAACTAGCAGTTACGTTAAAGTGGCTTTGACTGGTGACGGAGGCGACGAGGTTTTTGGTGGTTATAACAAGTATTATATGGGTAAAATTAATAGTATTTATACTGATGTTTTACCAAAAAGTATACACAGTAATTTATTAAAGTATATTAAGTTAATTACAATAAGCAAAGATGATAAAAGAGGAAAACGTTATAAACTCAGAAAATTGTTTGAATCAGTGAACTACAATAATGATTTTTATAAAAATATTATTTCATTAGCTTTTAAGAGTAAAGAATTAAAAGAACTTTTATTTGAAGAGGTTAATGTTCTAGACTCATTTTTTGAGAATAAAAAGATGTCTTCCATAAAAGATTTTAGAAATTTAGATAAAAACGTCTCATTGGAAGGTGATATGTTAGTTAAGGTTGATCGAGCAAGTATGTATGCTTCAGTTGAGTGTAGATCACCTTTTCTAAATAAAAAGATTTGGAAGTTCACTAATAGCCTACCTGATGATTATTTAATTAATGGTTGGAATAAAAAATATATACTCAAGCAAGCATTTCAAGAGTATTTTCCAAAGAAATTTTTAGAAAAGTCAAAAATGGGATTTACTGTACCTGTTGGAGATTGGTTACGAACAATCTTAAAGAATGAGTTGAGAGATTATATTGATTTAGGTTTTTTGAAAAAACAGAATATTTTTAGAGTCGAATTTATCGTTCCATTAGTGAAAAATCATATTGATGCAAAAGTTGACAATACATTTCAAGTTTGGTCTTTTTACTGTTTTCAAAAATGGTATGTCAAAGTATATAATTCTTAGTAATGAAAACAAAAGTTTTAAGAATTTTAAATAGATTTAATGTAGGCGGACCGGTTTATAATGCGACATATCTAACAAAATATTTAAATTCAGATTTGTATGAGACACTATTAATTGGTGGGCAACCTGAAAAACACGAAAAACATGCAGATTATATATTAAACGACTTAGGAGTTCCTTTTAGGAAGTTAAAATTCATGCGAAGACCAATTTCTCCTCTTTTTGACTTAATTTCTTTAATTCAAATTATTATTATAATATATAAGTTTAAACCCCACATAATACATACACATGCAGCTAAGTCAGGTCTGCTAGGACGTTTAGCCTCTTTTGTTTATTATAAAAAAGTAAGATTAGTTCATACTTATCATGGTAATGTTTTCGAAGGGTATTTCTCAAATTTTAAAAATAAAATCTTAATATTTTTTGAAAGATTCTTAGCAAAAAAATCAACTAAAATAATTGCAATTTCTAAACTTCAAAGCCATGACCTTATTTACAAATATAAAATTTGTGAAAAAGAAAAAATAGAAATAATTCCATTAGGTTTCGATTTAAACCGATTTACTGAGGACAAAAGTTTTAAAAGGAAAAAGCTAAGAAAAGAATTCAATGTACATGATGATACAATTTTAATAACAATTATTGGTAGAATCGTTCCCGTTAAAAATCATCAATTATTTATTGATGTAATTAATTATTGTAAGTATAAATCATCAAGGGTTATTAAGGCATTAATTGTAGGAGATGGTAGTGAAACAGAAAAAATAATCAATTATGTAGAAAATAATAATTTATCCTACTCATATAAAGTATTAAATAAAGAGTGTGATGTTTTATTCACTTCTTGGCGCTCTGATATTGATAGTATTTTAGCTGCGACTGATATTGTATGTCTAACATCTTTAAATGAAGGTACTCCAGTCAGTATTATTGAATCTATGGCATCTGAAACTGCTTCGATTTCAACGAATGTTGGTGGTGTTTCAGATATTATAGAAAACAATATTAGTGGAATTGTATCTTCAAAAAAAGTTAATGATTATGGTGAGAATTTATTACAAATAATTGAAGACGATAATTTAAGATTTAAATTAGCAAAAAAAGGAAAAAGTATAAGTCTTGATAATTATAATTATAATAAATTAGTATTCAACATAGAATCTTTGTACCAAAAAATTATCTAATTTATTATTAAAAATTAATTAACTGGGCTTTAAACTATACAAAATAGGAGATAAGAATATTTAGAATAAAATTTGTAATTAGCATAATTATGAAAAATGAAAAATATTTCTCAACTTTGTAAAAATCTTCTACAATATTATGAATGTGTGCGGATAACTATCGTATCTTGGTAAAGATATTTTTAATAAAATTATTCAAAATTTGATTAAATAATATACCAGTTTTAAAGTAAATTAAAATATTGTAATTAATGGAAATAAAAGAGTTTTTAAATAAAAAGAATAATAATAAAGATGTAGTTGTAGTCCAAGGTTTAGGATTTGTTGGAGCGGTTATGTCTATAGTAGTTTCAAATTCTTCTAAAAAAGATTATGCAGTTATAGGAGTTGATAGAAAAGAAAGTATTGAAATTATTGACAATATTAATAATGGTATTTTTCCTATTAAATCCTCTGATCCAAAAATTGAAGAATATTATCAAAAATCTATCAAAAAAGGAAATTTTTTAGCTACTTATGATACCTCAGCATATTCATATGCTAGTGTAATTATAGTAGATATTAATTTAGATGTACAAAAAAATTCCGATAGCCAAGGAAATTTAAACTCATTTAATGTAGATTTAAATCCTTTCAAAAATGCAATTAGAACTATTGGGCAAAATTGCATGGAGGATGTATTAATTTTAGTAGAAACTACTGTTCCCCCTGGAACATGTATGAAAGTTGTAAGACCAATTATTGAAGAAGAATTAATAAAAAGGCAACTTTCAGTCGATAAAATTAAAATTGGTCATTCATACGAAAGGGTAATGCCTGGCCCTGAATATATTAATTCTATTAAAAATTTTTACAGAGTTTATTCTGGAATTGATGAAAATTCAGCTCTAGCAACTGAAAA
>MDTG01151911.1_pt1 | contig 35302 bp, 33 predicted proteins | sample 811421 | NCBI WGS metagenome assembly MDTG01 (sample SAMN05326645, study PRJNA326480) | marine metagenome | isolation source: seawater | place: Pacific Ocean: South East | collected 2011
ACTTTAATTGTATTTTTTGGAATTTTTTATATTTATAGATCAAAAAAAAGTTTACTATATCTTATAATTACGTCTTTATTTATTTTAATTATTCACAATTCATTATTAATTTTAAATAAATCAATTAAAAAAAAGTTTTCAGAAAAGGAAAAAATTTTAAATAGCTCAGGAGTTTTTCACTTTGTTTATGTCGACTCCATATACATTTCTTCGTTAGAAAATATAAAATTATTTAAAAAAGATAGCTTAAGAGAAACTGTTTCAGAAATTTTAAATGATATGGATAAAAAAAAAGCGTTATTTAAATACTATAATGGTAGGGGTCACTACGGATTGGGTTTTTCAACAATAGTAAATAATGCAATTAAACCATTACATAACTTGGCTCTCAAAGAAAATACGACTGTACAAGCTTTACAAAAAGAAATTTCAAAAACATTAATAATTGCAAACTATAAAGAATATATAAGGTTAATTTTTAAAAAATTCTATGACTCAACCTGGTTGTTTGTTTTTGTTCCTTTCTTTATGTTGTTACCCGCTCTTTTAGGATTTTTTAAATATAAATCAAATTTTTCTCTTACAATTATTTTTTTATCTACATTTGCATTAGCAAACCATTCAGTGGTTTATCTCTTTGGACGTGTTCAACCTAGATATTTGATTTATTCAGACTTTATATTATTAATATTTATCTTAATAATATTTTGGATTTTTTTTAAAGACAAAAAAAATATATTAATTTAGTTATTTTATTTTTATAAAATAGTAAGAATTAAAACACTTATCAATTTGTTTAAAATTATTTTTTTTTAAGTTATCAAATAAATATTTAATTTTACTTGGACTGAAAATATTATTATGAAGCTCAAAAATGATATATTTTATATTTTTAATTTGATGTAAATTATTTAAGAAATATTCCTCAATTCCCTCACCATCAATAATTAAAGTATTGTATTCTTTGAAATTTTTTACCTGATTAAAGTGTATATTTTCTACTTTTTTCCGTTGACCTCTTTTTAAATATTGAGATGTAGATAAAAAATTTTTTCCAATAAAATACTCAGAGGTTTTTTTGAATCTTCCTAAGACTAAATTTTTATTGTATAAATTAAATTTACATTTATTGTTAATTAAATTATCTTTTAAATTTTTTATAATTGATTTATTTATTTCAAATACCAGTACTTTATTTTTAGACTGATGAAAGGCTAATGTAGGAATAAAACCAAGTCCTCCTCCAATAATAATACAATTGTTCCTAACACCTATGTATTTTTCAACTAATTTTCTATCATTATATTCATATGTTTTGAAAAAAAAAGAGCTCCTAGACGATAAAGATATATTTTTTAAATTTAAATTAAATCTGAAGGATCTAAAATAAAAATTTTTTATTAGAAACTTATGGATTAAACCAAACAAAAAATTTTTATGAATAAGGTAATATATTGGAAATATTACATATTTTGTTAGTTTGTTAAATACTTGCATTATTTTTAAAATTAAAGTTTTATAAATTTAAATCTCAGAAATACCAAAAATTAAATTAAAACATTAATACAATCAATACTTCCTCTTTGTCACTTTTGGCTATCCATTTCTATAATTGTTTGTTATCAATTATTTTTTAATAAAGTGGAACTTAATCAAATAAAGTATTTAGTAATAAATTTAAAAAATAAGTCATTAAAAATAATAAAGCAACCTGAGCTTTTATCATTATATTTTAATGAATATTTAAAAGACAGTTTACTTGGTTCAAACATAGACAATTATATCCTTTCATATCCAAAAAGTGGGAGAACTTGGCTATATGAAATTCTCAAACTTTATTCATGCAATAGAAATTATAATAATTTTATAAGAAATAGAAAAAAAATAAAATTTAATAATGAATTTATAAAATTTATCCATGATTGTAGTGACCCTAACCCATATCCTGTGAAGGCGATAAAACAAAAATTTAAAAATAAAGATTTAAATAGTAAAAAAAAAATAATACTGCTTAGAGATCCAAGAGAAATAATCATCTCATTCTGGTATCAGATGAAATTTAGAGAAAAAACGTACAATTTAAATATTAGTGAATTTATAGACGACGAATATCTTGGAATAAAAAAAATAATCTATTTTTATAACTTAATAGACACAAAAATATTAAATAATTTTGAAATTGTCACGTATAGTGAATTAGTTAAAAATACTTTTCATGAAGTGAAAAAAATACTTTCTTTTTTTGATTTAGAAATTGATGAAAAGTTAATAAAAAAATGTATTAAAGATTGTTCGTTCCACAAACTACAAAAAAAAGAAATGGTTAACTCAAATGTAAAAGATATTAAATCTTTAAAATTTAGAGTTGGGGCATCAGGTGACTTTAAAAGTAATTTAAGTAATCAAGATCTATTAAAAATTAATGATATAATTCAAGCGGAGCTTAATGAAAATTTTAAGAAAATATTAAAATTAGAAAATATATAGAATTTATTTTCGATTTCATATTTCACTTTTAAAATCGTTATATAATATTAATATACAAATTTATATTCTTAAAACCATTAAACTAGAATTTAATAAAATGAATCTATTTAAAAACTATTTTTATTTTTTAAAATTATCACTGATATCTTTGACAATATCTATATTAGTGTTGAATTTAACATTGCAATTTTATGAAACAAAAAAGGCGTTACTTATTACATTAATAATTTTATTTTTTGTAAACTTTTATAACTTAAAAAGTTATTATAATTTTAGAAACCAATATATTTTTTTTATATATTCTGTATTCACAAGGTTAATTTCTAGAATTATTGAGTATTATTTATTCTTATATATTTTTGATAATATTAGTTCTCACAATATCAGTTGGATTATAACAATTTCATTTACCCATTTTCTTAAATTCTTTTTTGTAGAATTTTACCGAAAGCTGACAGGAAAAAATAAAATAAATTAAATTTATTAAAAAATTATGAAATTTAAAAATTAACAATGATAAATAAAATGTTTAGTGATATTATTTTATATGGATTCAAAAATTAGTTTAATTATACCTGTATTCAACGAGTCAAATGAAATTGAAAATTTTTTTAATGAGTTGAAAATTTGTAATTTTAATAAAATTAATGAAATAATTTTTGTTGATGACTGCTCAACTGATAATTCAATTGAATTATTGAAAAAAAAAATAACGGATTTTGAACAGAGTAATTTTAAAGTTAATTTTTTGCTTATTAATAACCTTAAAAATAGAGGATATGGTTTTTCTATTAAAAAAGGCGTTGCTGCTTCAAACAATAATTCAATAGCAATAATTGATTTAGATAGAACCTATAAAATTGAAGATTTGAATTTATTAGCAAATATGTTTATAGACGATTATGATCTAAAGTACGATTTAATATCTGGTCAAAGATCAATTAATTTAAATAACACATCGCGATTAAAAATATTTGGCAAAAAAATTATTAATTCAATTGCTAACTTTTGTTTTAATGAAAAAATAGTTGATTATAATTCAGGTTTGAGAGTTTTTAATAAGTCTAAATTTTTTAAACATAGCCACATAATGTCAGATAGATTTTCTCTTACTACTTCAATGACTATTACATTTTTAAACGAAAATTATGATATTAAATTTCAAAAAATTAAATATGATAAGAGATCTGGAAGATCAAAACTTAAATCTAAAGATTTTTTTGGTTTCTTATATACGATATTTTCTTTATTATTTTACTATAAACCATTTAAAATATTAATACCTTTAATCTTACCATTATTTTTATTATTCATATATTTTTTATTTAAAGATATTAGCTCCAACAACATAACTGATAAAACTGTCTTATTGTTTAATTTTAATTTTTTATCAATTATTTTAATTTTTATAATAGATAGAATAAATAAAGCAAAATAACTTAACTATAATAAATTTAAAAAAACTAATAAATTTTAATTATTTTTATTATTTAGTTCATTTATAAAAATTAATTATATTCTCATACTTTTTGAAAACATTTTTAATTTGATTTTTTTCTAATGAATTTTTTAAATCTTGATAACTAAATTTATTATCTAGTAGATATAAAATTTTTTTTTTTAAATCATCATTATCCAGATATTTAACTAAATATCCATTTATACCATCTTTAATAATCTCACTAGGGCCACTTGGGCAATTAAAAGATACCACTGGGGTATTTAGTGCAATCGATTCAATTAGAACATTTGGATATCCCTCATATATTGAAGTAAGAATTGTTCCTTTTGCATACAAAAAATAAGGTACTATATTTTTTTGAAAACCCTCAAAATCTACCCAATTTTGTATATTCAAATCTATAACTTTTTGTTTTAGTTCCTTTTCTAAACTTCCCTGGCCAACGATTTTTAAACGTAAATCTGGAAATTTATTTTTAATACTAGCAAATGCGTCTATAGCAAAATGAAAGGCTTTTTGTTTTTCTAGTCTACCTATACATAATATATAATTCTTTTTATGAACCTTTTTAAAATCACAGTTATTGTGATAATTTTCTATATTTGTTGTTATGGGGTTTAAAATCACGCTGGATTTTTTATTTAGATGTGGATACAGTTTTAATAAATCATCCTGCATTCCTTTACATTGATTTATAATATGATCAGCACGTTTAAAAAAAAATTTAATTAAATTAAGGACAAAATATTTTGACCAAAACTTTTGGTCTTTAAATTTCTTTAGTTTAATCGATAAGGTATTGGAATTTCTAGAAATAACTTTTATTTTTAGGTTAAATAAATTTTTCAAAATTACAATTATTACAGTTAATTCATAATTGAATACTAAAAATGTTTTTGCTTTATTTTTAAAAATGTACATCAAAAGAGAAAAGGGAGCATAACGAGCATGTTTTATGTTTAAAATTACTAAATTTACCTTTTTTGATAAATAATTTAAAAAGACTTCGTTATTTATATTTAAAACAACCAGATTTACTTGCCATCCGTTATCTACAAAACTATTAGCAAGAGTCACGCAAACAGACTCCGAACCTCCTCCAGCCAAAGAACTTATTAGTAGTGTAATTTTTTTAGTCAAAATAATTCCTATATATCCTCAAAAAAACAAAATTTTTTAAAAAAACTTTTATATAAATTAATTATATAAATATCTAATACTCATATTATTTTTTTATAATTTATTTTCTCATTAAAAAAGAATTAATAAAAAATAGTCTAATTAAATAAAATTTAAAACAAAATAAATTGAAATTTATTAAATAGAAGGCTTATTTAAATGTTTATAGAACAATGGATGCTCTTTTTTTCCAAGTATAATTTTTAAAATCATTAAAAGCATTTGCTGCAATATTTTTTCTAAAATTATAATCTTTCAGTTTATTTATAGAGTTCACCCACAATTCAATATTGTCATACTCAACTAAAATTGAGTTTTTTTCATTTAAGATCTCCCTTATTACTGGTAAATCAGAGGCAACGATTGGCTTTTTATGTGACATATATTCAAAAATTTTTAATGGTGACATAAATTGACTTGTTTCTAATTGATGTTTACCCTTTACCTTCATCACAGATACGTTTTTTGTGTAAGGAGCCAAAACGATATCAAAAGAATTTCTATATTTAACTGTTTCATAAGGAGTTTTAAAGCCATAAAAAAAGATATTATTTAAACTTAAATTTTTTAAATAATTTTTCCAATAATTGATTTCTTTAAAATTTCCGCCCACGATATGAAATGTCATATCATCTATTTTTTTTGCACATTCAATTATAATTTCAATTCCTCTACCCTTGTAAAGATGACCAACATATCCTATTTTTAAGCTATCTTTGTCCCCACTAAGATTTGTAGTTATATCGAAATCAAGAACTTCATCTGCACCATCGTGAGCGACAAAAATTTTTGTTTTATCTAAATATTTTTTTTTCAAATAAATTTTTTTTAATGCATCTGATATTACTATCAGCTTTTCAAAATTTTTATTTTTTAAAAGTTTTTTAAAAATCATTATAACGTGTTTTTTTGTATCGGTCATTGAGCCATGTTCCTCTAATATTACTTTTTTTTTTAATAATGCTGCTATATAGCACCCGTATAAAAATCTTCCGTAAACAATGTTAAAATCTTTATTATTTAATAAGTAAAAAAAGATTGCTAAAGAATAAAAAAAAGCTCCACCCCAAAATTTTGGGTACCATAACTTTTTAATTTTAAATTTTTTTTTTACTCCATAAAATTTATAAATATCATCTACACCAGCTTCATATTTATCTTTCATATTGGGAGCTAATAAAACTACTTCATGCCCATTATCAGTAAAACCTTGGCACATTTTCATTACATGTATACTGTTAGCTGATCTTGAAGGTATTATTGAATTTGATAAATAAACCAATTTCATTTTACGAGTTTATTGAAAATTTAGTATTAACTTAATAATTTAGCATATCCTATAATTTTTCTAACGTTTTTTAACAAATAAATGTTGAATCTTTATTTTCTTTTCTAAAAACCATCTTTTTTGTGGAAAGAAAGCTTGTCTTTTAGCAAAAGCAGTAATCCTTATATTAAAAAGTTTTGCTAAAAAGTATGAAATAAAGTTTCTAGGCATAGGTCTATTTAAAATTTTTAATGAGGGAGGAATATCACCTTTTTGAGCTTCAATTAAAATTTCACTTTCTGTTCTACCTATCTCCGCTTCTTTTAAAATATCTGAAATTTCTGTAACAATAGTTTCTCCTGGGGATACTCTTCTAATATTTACAAAACCACATTTTTTTAGAGCTTTGCTGAGTGTATCAAAATTATGAAGATAATAGTGGTCATGATAAATTACACTGTTAATAAAGGTTTCTGCCACACCATCGGTTGGCATTCTCTCATACATATTCCACCTAGCCATCTCTTTTTGTTGTTTATTTTCAATTTTTTTATTCAAATATTTTTTAATCATTATATCAAAATCTGGAACTAACATTCTTACTACACCACCTTTTTTGAGAATTCTGTAGTTTTCTATAAAGCAATTAATAAGCTCAGCATATTTTAAATGCTCCATTGTTCCTCTGGAAAAAATAAGTTCTACGTGATTATTGGGTAATGGGATATAATTGCTTATATCGCAAAAAATGTCTGGAAATCCACTTTTATTTTTTCCTATGTTTAAATCTGCATGAGTGAATTTTTCCATTCTGTGATTACCACAACCTATATACAGATACCTACCAAAATCTTGGGATTTAAAATTCATACATTAATTATTTATATAGTTTTTTTTTAGACTACATTTATCATATTACAAGAATATTAGTTAAACCTAATATGTAATAAACTATTTTTAGCGTAATTGATTTATGAAATAAAAAATATATACAATTTTAATTTTACAATTTAATTTACTTAAAATATTTTTTGAACCATATCCAAGTTGATTTTAAACCATTTTCAAAATCTATTGTAGGTTGAAAATTTAAATTAATGGAAGCTTTATCATAATTAGCAAAATTTCTTTCAACCTCGCCCGCTCTTTTGGCAAGAAACTTTATTGGATGGTTCGGCTTGTTTGCAATTTTTATTAGTAATTTTACTAAATCTAAAATTGCAACCTCTTTTCCAGATGCTAAATGTAAAACAGATCCTGAGACTAAATCTTTTTCTAAAGCACTTATAATACCATCACTTAAATCGTCAACATGCAAATAATCCCTAGTTGATAGCCCGTTGCCATAAATAGTTATTGGCTCATTATTTATTAAACTTTTAATAAATTTTGTAATAGCTCCACTTTTATGTGCACTATAAGGACCATAAATATTTGCGAACCTCAAACAAACTGTATTCATATTAAATGATTTTGCAAATGAATGACAATAGGCTTCTCCACATAATTTACTTGATCCATATGGTGATATAGGTTTGGGTAAAGACTTTTCATTAACAGGAGGAATAGCGTCCCCAATTAAAGCTCCACCTGTTGACGCAAAAATAAACTTTTTTATTTGTAAGTCTTTTGCTTGGTTAAGTATATTAAAGGTACCTTTTACATTTATATCAAAATTCATTTCTGGGTTGTTAATTGACTCTATTACTGATCCGTATGCTGCAAGATGTATTATACAATCTTGATTCGAAATTATTTCTTTTAAAGATTCTTTATCCCTAATATCCGCTTTAATCAACGAAACTGACTTCGGCAAATATGCTAACGAACCTTTGGAAAGGTTATCTAAAACTGTAATGTTTTTTTTTTTTAAAATAAGCTTTCTGATTAAATTAGCTCCAATAAAACCTGCGCCACCAGTAATAAGTATATTATTTAACATTCTTTATCTTAATTAATGTAATTAGAGACTTATTCTATGGGATTTTCAGACCCAGTCTCATCTACTACCATATCTTTTTTCCAAACAGAACTACAAATTATTTTTGATTTATCACAGTTATTTTTATATTTAACTGCAATATCATAGATTTCACTAATCAATCCCTCATTTAATTTAATTGGATTTAACCCTAGTTTAGAAAAACTTTTAGATGAAACTTTTAAAGTATTTGCTCTATCTTCATTTCTTGGATTGATATAATAACGAATTTTAGCATTAGTAATCTTTGCAAATTTTTTTGCTAACTCACTAACGGTATGTTGTTCTGTAGTCTGATTAAAAATTTTTACTTTTTCATCTTTAGTTGGTGGGTTTTTTATAGCTAAATCAATGCATTTAACAGTATCATTGATATTTATAAACGCTCTAGTTTGACCTCCTGTTCCATGGACTGTTAAAGGATGACCAGTTGCTGCTTGCATTATAAATCTATTCAGCACAGTTCCGTAATCACCATCATAATCAAATCGATTTATAAGTCTCTCATCAAGCTTGGTTTCTTCTGTTTGTGTACCCCATACAATACCTTGATGTAAATCTGTTATTCTCAAATTATCATTTTTGTTATAATAGCCAAAAATCAATGCATCCATTGTTTTAGTTAAATGATATATGCTTCCAGGATGTGGTGGATACAAAATTTCCATTTTTTTTTCTTTTCCATCAACATCTACTTTTACGTTTAAATATCCCTCAGGAATCTCTAAACCAATTGAACTGTAACCATAGACACCTGTAGATCCTAAATGAATCATGTGTATATCCAAGTTAGATTCTACGATAGCACACAAAATATTGTGTGTAGCATTAATATTATTATTAATTGTGTAACACTTTTGAATTGCACTTTTCATAGAGTATGGTGCAGCTCGTTGCTCTGCAAAATGCACTACCGCTTTAGGTTTATATTCTTTGAATAAAGATAATATTTCCTCATAATCGTTTGAAATATCAATAAGTTTAAATTCAATTTTTTCCTTTGTTATTTCTTCCCATACTTGAATTCTTTTATCAATAGTTTGGATAGGTGTTAATGAGTTAGACCCCAGCTCAGTATCAATTTTTCTTCTTGACAGATTATCAACTATAACAATCTTATATCCTTTTTTAGATAGGTATAAGCTTGTGGGCCAACCACAAAAACCATCGCCTCCAAAAACAATTACAGTTTCTCTCATCAATAATATTCAATTAAGTCTTAATAGCCTTATAATTTGTTTTTTAAGTCTAGTGTTATTAATTTAAATATAGAATTAATTTTTCTAACTATACTAAAATCATTAGATATAATAGATGATAATCTAATATAGTCTATTCTTATTTCCCATTTTTCGACGAAAGAAAGTGAATATTTTGTAGTAAACTTTAAGTAAGTTTTATCCAAATAATCTAATGAAAATTTTGATTGCTCATTAGATTTTTCTGATCTTAAAGAAAGTAATTTAATTAAATCTAAATTTACATTTTCTTCAAAAATAAAGGAAAAAATTCTTTGTCTAGCCTCTATTCTTTCATCAAATTCTTTTGAACTTCTCTCTAATGAAGACTGATTAGAGTGAATACGATGATAAAGTAATGATGTTTTTAAGTTTGCAAAATTAGTTTTATTAAATAATCGTATCCATAGATCTAGGTCTTCAGATCGCTTAGCTTTATAGCCTCCTGAATTTCTAACAATATCCTTATCAAACATTACAGTGGGGTGATAAAAACAATTCTTAAATAAAAGATACCAAACACATAAATTATGGGATTTAGGTTTTTGCATATTAACTAAATAACTAAAAATATTGTTTGTTTTTAAATTTTTTAGCTTTGCAATAGATTTAAATTTTTTTCCAGTTTCATTTATATATGTAATGTCTGTTCCTAAAACACCAATATTAGGATTTTTCTTAAGAAAATTTATTTGCAAAAAAAGTCTGTCAGGATTGCATATATCGTCAGCATCCATTCTTGCAACATATTTCCCCTCTGCAGCCTCTAATCCTATGTTTAAAGATTTGGTTAATCCTTCATTCCTACTATTCTGAATGAGTTTTATTCTCTTATCTTTAAAACGTTTGATTATACTTAAAGTTTTATCAGTAGATCCATCATCTACAATTATAAACTCAAAATCTTTATAAGTTTGATTTAAAACACTTTCTATTGCATCGTTTATAAAATTTTCACTATTATAAGCTGACATTAGTACAGAAACTTCTAAATTTTTTTTAATTATATTCACAAAGTTAATTAATATAAAAAAACTAATTTATTACTACACAATCTGTAAAAACTGACTTCACATTAAAATCATATTTTTTATCCATCAACCTAATTTGCTCCTCAATCTCTCTTTTATTAATTCCACCAGGTATTTTTTGGGATGGTGTTGACTGTCCTATATTTTTGTCAATTTTGAATAAATAATTCATGTTTTTGTTATAAACTTTACTAAGTTTATATGAAATATCGTAAGTTATATCAAAAATAGTTGGTTTATACGCCTCCTCTTTCAATGTATTTAGTTCATTCAAATCATCAATAATTTTTTCAGAAGCATAATTTTTATCTTCATAATCAATCATGTGATTAAAATTTTCAGAAAATTTTTTTTTATATTCTGGAATAAAATTTATATTCCTTTTACAAAAATTTAAAACATCTTCAAAATTATATAAACATTCTGAAATATCGTATGGCAAAGCTCTTTTGATTGACTCTTTTTTTAATATAGGATATCCAACTGGAATTCCTGCCATATAAGCTTGCACGGAAGATGCACAACCACGATGTAACAATGCTTTAGCAGCATATATCCAAGGAATTATAGAGCCTTCATAAATTACTTTAATTTTTTTGAATGTCTTAGCAATTTTATTCCACTCCATATGATCCTCAGCTGGATGAGGTCTAATTATAATTTGAGGACAAGATTTGTCTTTATCAATTTTTTTTAATACATCTATATTTGCATGAAACTCCTTTAATGATAAATCTGCCCATTTCATCATCTCATCCAAATCATTTTTAACACTTTCCCACGCAGATTTTTTTTTTATTTCACAAAAGTCATTAATTATTTTTTTTGAATTAAAACCAAAGGCAGATGAGAATAATATAAAATCTCCATATTTTCCTCTAATTTCCTTTACTTTTTTTTCATATAAAAATTTAAATTCTTTTCTAAATAAATCTATTGTTGGCCAACCAGTTTTAATTATGTTTGGGGACATATCTTGCAATACTTCCTTGCTTACCTCTAAAGCCTTGTTGCCCAAAACGTAATATTTATCAATTAACTTTTCACTCCCTGGCCAAACTCTTTTTCTAATTTCTTTTTTGAAATCAAGGCATGACGGTGAAATTTCTTGATCTAAAATTAAAAAATGATCTACCTTTTTTCTAATTTTTTTTATATTTTCGAGTGGTAACCCCCCTTTAAAAACAAATAAACCTCCAAAAGATTTTTTTTTTTCTAGAAGTCTATTTATTGCAGATTTAGATCCTATATAAACTCTATAATCATTTTGAACAGCAAACTTTGCCATTAATATAAATGAATCTAGTTCTCGTGCTTTTATCTCTATTGGAAGATATATAGTTTTCTTTTTCATTAATATTTTACAAATAATTATATTTAAGCAAATCTGTATCAATAATTTCTGACAATCTTAAATTATCATTATGAAATTGTTCATATAATAAATTTTCATAACCTGGAAAATTAAATTTACTCTTTTTAAAACCTGCTTTTAGAGAGATTTTATCTAAGTACTTTGAAACATTGTGTCTCCAAAAATTATACACTTTTAATCTTGGATCATTTCCAAATGTTACTCCATGCGATAATTTCGAGCCAAATATACGATTTACTATTGGAGTAATTTTTAACGAGAGAGGAGAATAGGCTTTATTATAACTTCTATTGAGATCAACATTCTCAATTCCAAGGGTATTTACCCCAAAGTCGTTAAGCATATTCTTTAGGTAATCTAAGTCGAATAACTTTTCAAATAAAATCACTTTCACTTTATCTTTTCCAAATATATTTTGGTATACCTTTATAAGATTATAGTATTTAAAATAATTTAATTGATAAGCATTTAATCTCCAATTAAACCAAGACTCAAAATCACTCAAATAACCATATTTTACATCATCCTTAAAAATAGACTCTATTGAATCTTTTTGATTTCTAATAATTATTAATATTTTTCCTTCTGGAAAGGTATTATGCAGTCTTTTTGCTATACTCTCAATTAAGAAACCTCCAGTAAAAACATTGTACCCATGACCAGAAAGTCCCTCGGCTGAAATAAATATGTTTTCAAATTGTTGATAATATTCTGAGACAATTTTTTCTATATTATTTTCATAATAAATATCTGCACATTGTGAGATATACAGAAACTCTTTCTCTAAATATTCTTTTTTATTGAAAAAAGTTATTGGTTTTATATTTTTTAATTTCTGTAAAAGCTCCTCCTGAACAAAAGTACTTCCCGCTTTATGACATCCTATGTGGATGAATGTTCTATTTTTTGGCATTGATTAAGTTTATTTATATTCTAGAATGATTAAATTCAAGTTGTTTATACTTAAATCATCTTATCAAAATTTCTCTATAAAGTTAAGAAGTATTGAGCTTCTTAAATTAACTAAATATTAATTTTAAATATTTTTATTTGTTAAAATTTTCTAAAAAAATTTTTGTTCCCAAAAAAGAAAATAAAAACTTTGAAGTCTCATTTGATATTTCATCTTGATAAAGAATTTTTTCAATATTATTTCGATTAACAAGTTCATATATTGGACTATTGTCCAAAATTGCGTTTCTAATTTTTTTATCTTTAGTATCCAGTAAATCCTCAATAGGAGCGTTAAAACCTACCTTTCTATAACTATCTAGAATTTGCTTAGGAACAATATTGCTCATAGCGTCTCTTAAAACCGATTTAGCTCTTCCATTCTTAATCATAAATTTGGTTGGTATTTTTAAACTTGCCTCAAAAAGTTTACTATCTAAAAACGGTGACCTATTTTCAATAGAATTATGCATTGCATTAGCATCATCCTCAAAAAGTATAACTGGTACAGACTCATAAAAAAGCTCATTTAACATCCTTTTTCTTAATATACTTACATTAAATTCTTTCTCTTCAAATGGTTCAAAAAAATTTTTTTTTAAATTTCCAGATATATCCTTTCCTAAATAAATATGATCACGAAAATTTGGATCGTTAATAAAACGCTCAGGATCTTTTAAAAATACATTTCTAACATATGGTGAAACAAATTTTATCCAATTTTTTTTAGATTCATTAAATATTTCCTTATTTTCTAAAACAGATGCGAGATAAAATAAATGATGATCGTAATATCCACTAAAAAGCTCATCAGCAGCGGTTCCTGAAATAGAAATTTTATAATTATGTTTTCGAACCTGTTCCATGAGTTGCCAATGAACATAATAAGAAATTGTGGATACAGGAGCGTCGTGTAAAATCACTAACTTTTCAAGGTTTGAAATAAAGTTTTGTTTTGATAAATTTATTTCAGTGTGTTTAATACCAAGTTGATTGACTGCTTGACTTATTAAATCATGCTCTTCATACCTAGCATCAGTATTAGCTATTGTAAATCCATGAACGTCACATTCTAAAACTTTTGATGCTACAGAAATTAAACTATTTGAGTCGACTCCACCACTCATACAGAATGCCAATGGAACATCAGAACGCATTCTCAACTTAACTGCATTAATAAGAGACTCCTTTATAATTTCAACAGTATCTAAATATGATAGATTTTCTTCCTCTTTAAATATTGGATTCCAATACCTTTTAGGTATTAGATCAACTTTTGTATTGATATATAAGAACGTTCCTGGCGAAAGTGCTTTAATATTTTTAAAGTACGTTGCGTTTGTCTTAAATATTGATTTGTAACCGTTAACAAGATTTCTTAATAAATGAGCCTCGTTAATTTTGGGCCATTCTTCAGCTAGCGTCGCTATACCCTTTACCTCTGAAGCAAAGTAAATTCCATTTTTATGGGGCCAAATATATAATGGCTTTTCACCAAATCTATCTCTTGAAAGCAATAAAGATCCATCTTTTTCATTATACCAGGCAAAAGCCCACATACCCTCTAATTTTGGTAAAGCTTCATGACCCCATTGAAATAATGCATGAATAAGAACCTCAGTATCACCTCTGGTTTTAAAGGTATGACCCAATTTTTTTAGTTCTTCACGAATTTCTATATAATTATATATTTCACCATTATAAATTAAAACGGTTCCTCTATAAATAAAAGGTTGATTGGATCTAGAGTCTAAATCTAAAATAGCTAACCTACGGTGCACCATTGCAACGCTGTTTTTTTCAATTGAATGAGTATAAAATCCTTCTGCATCAGGACCGCGATGACTTAATACATCACTTGCTTTCTGAAGAATTAATTTTTTTGGAGGATTTTGTCCTATATAACCTGCAATACCACACATAGATTAATAATTTTTCAACCGCATTAATATTTACAAAAGTTTTAGATTAAATTTTATTTGAATATTTATAAAATAAATTTACGATAAATTATCAATATCCTTTTTTCTATTAATCTTGACACTTTCATTATCTAAAATTTGAATATAACCAATATTTTTTCCAAACATATTATGATTTTTTAGAACTTCCCACCATACTGCTATTATATCACCTTTATGTTGATATATTTTTTCTTTTTCATAATTGATGTTAACAAATTTTCCAGGATTAAGAATTTTTAAACCATCATTTCCTCTCATAAATGTGGGTTCATTTAATTCTGAGACTGAAATAACAGAGTCACATTGATTAATGATTAAAGTGTCAATTGCACTATTTACATGTTTTGATTGACGTAAAGGAGTATGTAAATTTAAAAATGTCATGATGTCAGGATATCTTTTATATTTCTCATAATAAAATTCACCGGCATGAAGCATGACTTCTCTTGGATTGAAGTCGGTATTATAAAGATGATCTGGACGTTTAATTAACAGATGTTCTGAAACACTAGATTTTTGCACTAATTGTTTTGAAAATTCTAATACCTTTGATGTTGAGGTTACAGCAACGTCAGTCACATTTTTAGCCATTTGAGCTGACTCTATAGCAAGTTGGAGCATTGATTTTCCTTTGATTTGAAGATATGGAACATCTTCAAAATCAGGAAACGACTCACGAACAGGTATTACCGCTAAACAAGAAGGCGTATAACTGCCTTGATGATTGGTACGTATTTTATTTATAATATTATTTCTAGATGAAAGTAATTTTTGTGAATTTCTACTTAAAGATTTTTCGTGCTTTCTGTAATAAAATAATGGAGCAACTAATTTTGCAGCTTTTGAGCCTTGTAAAATTTTATACCATAATTCCCACCCATCTTGTGCATTGAATTCCTCAGAATAACCTCCCATTGATTTAAGTAGCCGTGTTCTTACCATTGTACATGCACCATGTGGGGGGTAAATTTTTGATTGATCTTGATTACTTGGACCTAAATTATTTTCAACACCAACTACATCTCCAGACTCATTTGTATAAAAATAATTTCCATAAACAAGTCCCAGCTTTTCATCAGACTCTAATTTAGATACCATAAGCAGTATAGCTGACTCATCGAGCCAATCATCTGCATCTAATCTTATGATGTATTTTGCATTTGAAAAACTCAGAACGTTATTAGCAATTTTTTGTAAACCTAAAGGATCAGGGTTTTTAATAACTTTAACTTTTCCTGGATTAAGTTGCTGAAAATTAGTAGCTATGGAGGAAGTAGCATCTTTAGAAGCATCATCTATGATGAATAATTCCCAGTTTGTATAAAGCTGACTTTGAACACTGCTCAATGCTTGATTTAAAAATTTTCCATAATTGTGACAAGGTATATAAATTGTAACTAATGGATTAGAATTATCTTTTTTTTCCATGAATTATTTTATTATACTCCTATAGATAATAATCTTTGAATAGCTCTTGCATTTCTAACCATTTCAAAATATTCATTTGGTGTAGCGCTAAGAGCATGATCTCTAATTGTTGTGTCTGATTTATCTAAAGTAAAATGTTTTTCAATTACTTTAGCACCTCTAGCAACTGAAAGGAGAACAGTTTCTATCCCTATTGAATGATCGCTATACCCAACATATTTCGTATCGCTAAAATTCTTAGGAAGATTTGTCAATTCATTTGGAAGACATGGGTATTTAGAAACACAATACAAATATTTTAAATTAGGCTGACTTGGAAAAGGTAATTCCCTATTTTTCCAAAATCCAAGTGACACAAATGTTTCTTTACCTTCTTTTAATACTTTTTTTACTAACTCAGGATTATCAACAACAGTACGTGATGCAATTTTATATCTTTTAAATTCATAATCAAAACTTTTTATCATATCAAATGCTTTGTCAGAAATTATTGAAAACATTGGTTCAATTTTGTAAAAATCACAACTGTCTACAATTAATTGAAGTTCTTTTTCTGTTAATCTGTTAATTTCATCTTTCCCATCTCTCCATCCTAATTGGAATTTCGCAATATCTGCTCCTGATAAAGCAGCTTGTCTAATTAATTCAGGTAATAATCCAAAATTGCCATTATGATTCATCCCAATTTCTGCAATAAAAGTTAAACTCATATATTTTTCTCCTTACTAATCATCTTGTTGCCTATAAGCAAATGTTGAATTCCACATCTTGAAAATGTATCTAAGGCATCAAGTGGCGTACAAACTATTGGTTCACCGTGAATGTTAAATGAGGTATTTAATACAGCACCAACACCTGTCTTTTTTTGGAAAGCTGAAATTAATTCATAATATTTTGAATTATATTTTGCACTTACTATTTGTGGACGTGCTGAACGATCAAAAGGATGCAGTCCAGCTGATAAATGTTGTTTACCCAATTCAGTTGAGTCAAAACCTACTGCCATAAACCTTGCGTCTATTGACTGCTTAATAATTAAATAATCTGCAATTCTTTCTTCAAGAATACTTGGAGCAAATGGCATCCAAAAGTCTCGCATTTTAACAAATTTATTGATTGTATGTATTATTTGTGAATTTCTTGGATCAGCTATAATAGATCTATTTCCAAGAGCTCTTGCACCAAACTCCATAGAATTATTATCAAATCGTCCAAAAACATCTCCTGCATCCAGTCTTTCAGCTACATACTCTAGCTCAAGTTCTCTTACATTATAATTAAATTTAGATGAAAATTTTTTTATAATTTCATCCGTTTCATCATTTTTAAATGAGATTCCAAAATTAGCATTTTTTATTGGTTGAATTAAATCTGTTCCTTTTTGCTCTACTAAAGAACAGTAAGCTGCTCCTATTGATATGGACTCATCTCCAGGACCTGGTGGTATAAATAAAGACTCAACTTCTTTTTGTTCAGAAATTATTTTATTTGCTTTAATGTTTTGGGCTACGCCACCTGACATTATTATCTTTTTAACTCCCGTTTCTTTAATCCCATTTAATATCCACTCACATAAGAGCTCTTCAGTTCTTTTTTGAACGCCAAAAGCTATAGCATCAAATCTTAATCCTTCTAATCTATTTTTAAAGTGAAAAAAATGATCTTTTACCTTTACTTTATAATCAAACCCTAATCCATTAACTTGCAAAGTTTCCTCAAAAATATCATAAGCTTTTTTTGAATTTATCATGTTATTATAGGCTGCCAATCCCATAAGTTTATATTCGTGATCTGCAGGACGCATTCCCAGAAGGAGTGTAATATATCTATAGATTCTACCAATATTACAATTGGAAGACTTTGATATAAAATTGAGAGGTTTTCCTTTTTTTCCAATTGAAACTGTGCCGTTTAAACCATCACCTCCACCATCCATTGAAAAAACCAGAACATCACCATTTTTAGACTCTTCACTTGTTAAATAGCCATAATATGCATGGCATTTATGGTGATCATAAACACTGACCATATCTTCTTTAATACTAAGACTTTCACATAAATGCTTAAGCCTAGCTTTCCACATTCCCTCATGATCATTTTCATTAGATATCAATGTAGAATCATATGGAAAATTAGTTTTTTCAACATGATGCTTAAATATTTCCAGATATTTTGGATTAGCACCCTCATAAAGTTTAGGATACCAATAATGATTTTGCTCTTTCCAATAATCATCAATACTAAAAGTGGAATTACGTCGAGTATAAAAATAGATTGGAGGTAAAGTTTTTGTTGCCATAGCGACTCTAGAAATATCTTTTATTGTCATGTTAGCATCTTTCATAACAGCCTTAACTGCATTTAAAGGAAAACCATAATGATGTTTTTCCCTAGAAAATCTCTCCTCTGCAGCAGCAGATAAAAGCTTACCATCAGCAACAATTGCTGCACTTGCATTGTGTCCATCATGAATACCAAGTATTACCATATAATATCTATGATCTTAAAAGGATTATTAAAAAATATTCTTATAAAGTTAAATATTTTGTTTTTACTTTTATTTTTATTTTTTTTCAATTGGAAACAAATTTTCATAATTTTTATTATTTTTTGAATGCCATAACTCAAGAGTTTTTAAATCTTCTAACTTATCTAGGGATAATTTTAAGTTCGAATTAATATGTTTGGAGCACTTGATGTTAAAAATTTTGAATTCCTTTGAATTTCGATAAAAATATTGAGTTAAATGTTCACGATCATAATTATCAGTAATTTTCTTTTCTGTTTTTAAAAAAACTTTTGTTTTTATTAATTCAATAGTCATTCCAGGAGGAAATGTTCTGGGAAAAACGTTTGTAATCAAGTCAAAATTTGCTGATTCAAATAAAGAGGCAGCAGTATCAAATAATGATGGATACAACAACGGACTATCACCACATACTCTGAAAAAAGCATCACATTTATACTTACTTAATGTAAAATTGTACCTACCAACAACATCATTTAGATCTCCACGCACAACCTCTACACCAAGGTGTTCAGCATAACGCGCTAGCGGGTCATCTGTAGCCTCTTTACTTGTAGCTAAAATGATTGGTAAGTTAGTTTTAGTTGATCTAATTCTCTCCACTAAATGGTTAAATACTGGTTTTCCTAAAAAAGGAGCTAGCATTTTACCTGGATAGCGTTCTGAAGACATTCTCGATTGAATTATTGCAATTAAATTCATTAAAGTATTTTAATTTTTTATCAAATTATCTTTGCCTTGCATATCTTGAAAATATTTACTTTTTTTTAATAACTCATCAAAGCTACCCTCTGCTTTTAATTCACCTTTTTCTAAAAGGAAAATTTTATCACAATTTCTTACAGTGGTTAGACGATGGGCAATTAATACAACTGTTATATCATCTCCTACATTGTTAAGAGCGTCCATAACAAATTTTTCAGTAATATTATCCAATGCACTAGTTGCTTCATCAAGTATAAGCAATTTGGGATTATTATACAAAGCTCTTGCTATCCCAATTCTTTGGCGTTGTCCTCCTGAAAGCCTTACTCCTCTCTCTCCAATAGTCGTCTGATATTTTTCTGGTAAATCATTAATCACAAAATCATGCAAACTAGCAATTTTAGACACACGCTCAATATTGTAATTATCTATATCCTTTTTAGCAATTCCAAACGCAATATTTGCAGCGATAGTATCGTCTGCAAGGAATATATTTTGGGGAACGTATCCAATACATTTTTGCCATGACCAACGGTTTTGGTCATTAATAATTTGATTATCAACTGTTAATTTTCCTTTATCCGCTTGTAAGAGACCAAGTATTATATCTACCAGAGTAGTTTTTCCGCTGCCAGTTAAACCAACAATACCTATTTTGCTGTGAACAGGTATGTTTATTTTAATATTTTTTAGTACAGTTTTTGATGAATTTGGATACTCATAACTTACTTTGTCTAAATTAATCGAGCTTTTAAAAATTAAATTATTTTTAGCATCAGATTCAATTTTTGGTTTTAAACTTTTTAAATCCCTATACAGTGTGTCTAAAGCAGGTCCAGCAAAACGTAGTTGGGTAACTGCTTGATATACATTTTGAATAGCAGGCATAAGTCGATAACCCGCAAATGCATAAAATGTTATAACCGGAACTGCGTTAATAAATGAACCACTTTTAGACAGAAAATATAGGCTTAAAAGAAGCAGACCTCCAAATGCTACAGCCTCAACTATATAACGAGGTAATTGACCAATAATTTTTATAGAAGCTTGAGTTTTTGCAAAGATTTTTGCTGGATCAGCAAATCTGTTCAAATAGATCTCCTCTAGTCTTCCCAATTTTAATTCTTTTGAGGCTCCAAAAGCTTCACTTAAGGTTGTATACCGATCTTTGTTAGCTTTAATACGCTCCTTTCCAATTTTTTCTGTGTATGCCCGAGTAAACAAATATACAATTGCATATGCACCACTAAGTGTAGTTATGGATATCAAAGTTAACAAAGGATCATGAATTATTAATATTGTCATTATTGCTATAACAACAGAGCTATGAGCTATGAGATTTATCATCGGCTGGATGCACATGCCAATCACCATTCCTACTTCGGAAAGAATTGTCTTTCCTAAATCAGCGCTATGACGATTTAAAAACCAACTGTAAGGTTGGTGCAAATAACCTTCGACAAGGCGTTTTCCAATGCTGTAATCTCGCATTGTAATAAAAAGAGTTTGAAAATAATTGGTAAGGGCTTTGAAGGTTAGAGATAAGATTATTATAAGAAAAACTAACAACCCTAACGCAAATAGAAATTCATTTTTTGTCTCAACTCCAAAAATTCCTGCTGCGTTAAATGCTGTATTTAACATGTAATTAGTTTCAACTAGATCTGGGTTCGTCAAAACTGCCATGAATGGTAAAATTGAAGCTACACCTAGCATATCTAAAAATGCCATTACTAATATCATGAATAATAAAAAAATAGCCTGTCTTTTTTCATCACTAGAGAGAATATATAAAATTTTTTTATAATTATGCATTTAACAAATTAATAATTTAATAAGATTTTTTGACTTAATTTAGAATTCATAATTTTCTATAACTCTTAATTCATTTATTAATTAAAATAAAAATATTTTTCTAATTTAATTTCTCATAATCATATTGTTTCTTATAAATTTATCTAATCTTAAATCAGATTTATTATCTGAGTTCCCTAAATAATATTTTAATGAAAATAAATTATTGTTAGTTTTATTTATTTTATATTTTTTTTTCATAAAAAATTCTAATTTTTTATATAAATCATTTTCTGAATAAGCATAGCTATCATTACTTAAATTCAGCTTTAATTCTTTATCGTCCCTTGATCTACGGTTTTTTTTATGAAAATAGGGTAATAAAATAAATCGATTTGCAGCAATACCTTCCAGCAATGCAGTAGTATTCCAGCCAATAATTATTTTTGAATCTTTTATTAATCTATGACCAGCTCCATAATATTGGAGTTTAATATTTTTTGGAAGACTGGAATATTCCTTATATTTTGTAGATTGACCAGTTTTAATTTTAAAAATAATTGATACATCAGGATTATTTTCAGCAAATTTTTTTAAAGCTCTTAAGGTTTTTGTATGAAGTATCTTCCAATTTAAATTGGGATTATAAGTTTTATATTCCTTAAGATCTTTAAAAATACCTTTTCCAAAAATATCAACAAAACGATTTGGCAAACCTCTATAATTCTCAATTACATAATACAAAATTTGATTTTTTGGTTTTATTTTTTTAAAAGAAAAGCTTTCACTTAATCTAGAACATCCAACTACTTTTATATTTTTTTTTTTAATAAAATTTGACTTAATATGAATATTTTTTGCATGTTCAGAATACATTGCTAATTTATAACCTGCAAATTTGTCTTTCTTCTTTTTTAAAGTGTGTGCTCGATATTTATTTTCAAGCTCGGTTAAAACTGATTCTTTATAAATTACTAAAAATGCAATATTTAATTTATTACAAGCAATATGCAAATCCTCCTCAGCTTCATACTCATAATTAAAACCTATAAATGCATCATATTTGCAAAATTTTTTTAGATTTTGCAAAAATTTAATTAAAACTTTTTGATATTTGTCTTTTGCTTCCTCAATCTCTTTTTCTGACAAATATTTTACTTCATCAGCATTATTTATATTAAATACTTTTAAATATATATTAAAAATAAATTCTCTTGAACCATTCAAATATAAAATATTTTTATTATATTTTTTTTGACTAGAAACTAAATCCTCAACTCCACCACTTTTAGCTAAAACTATTATTCTAAATTTAATTTTTTCTTTGGCTTCGGTATGTTTTATTTTTTTTAAATTTATAAAAAAAAGAATGCTCAATAAATTATAAAATTTATATTTTACAAAAAACTTTACTAAATTATTTATTACTTTACTTTTTATTTTTTTTACTAATTTATAAATTAAATTTTTTAAGGGTTGCATATTAATTGTTTTAGTTATCGAATTTAAAGAAATCTAAAAAAATTTAAGCCCTTTTTAATAGTATATCCTCAACTTTTTCAAATATATAATGACCTAAAAATATATGTGATTCTTGAATAATTGCAGTATTTAAACTATCTATGACAACTTTATATTTACAATAATTTTTAGCCTTACCACCTTTTTTACCCAAAAAACCAACCGTTGTTATTCCTTTTTTTTTAGCCATAGATAATACTTCAATAATATTAGATGAATTTCCAGAGGTAGAAATAATTATTAGTAGGTCATTTTTTTTGGACAACGCTTGAAATGGTCTTGTAAATATATCTTTAAATTTAAAATCATTACCACATGCTGTTAAAGTGGAGGTATCCATTGATAAAGTCATTGCAGGTATTGGAGCTCTATTAATCGATGGTCTTAAGCGAATTAAAAATTCAGCTGCTAAATGTTGTGCATCAGCTGCTGAACCACCATTTCCACATAAAAGTATTTTACCTCCATCTTTGATTTTTTTTACAATTATTTGAACTATTTTTTCTATATTTTTACTTTGATTTTCTAATTTCTTAATTGTTTCACAATGGTTTTTAATTTTATAATCTAATGTGTTTATATATTTCATTTAAAAATATTAACTTATATTAATTTTAATTTATATCTTAATATGTGCTCTTAATTTTTTTGCTATTGGAATCTCATCATCAATTATTTTACCGAGAGAAGGTTCACCAAGCGAAAGTAAAATTTTATTGATAGATTGTGTTAGATTTTCCATTCCGGACAATTCTATTGATGCCGCTTGATCTGACCCATACAATGTTCTGTCTAAAGTTATATGTCTCTCTAAAGAAGTTATGCCAAGCATTACGGCTGCAAGAGAAACAGCAACTCCATTTTCATGTCCACTATATCCTACATCGCATTTATATTCATTTTTTAATTGATTAATTGTAACTAAATTGGCATCTTTAACTTTCATAGGGTAAGTTGAAACACAATGCATTAATTCAAAACTGCAATTGTTTTTTTTGAATATATTTACTGCATTGTCAATATCTTCCTTTTTAGACATTCCGGTTGAAATAAATGTATGTTTATTTTTTTTTGCAACTTCATCTAAAAAAACTTGATCAACAATCATAGCTGAAGCAATTTTATGAAATTTAGGATTATAGTTATCTAAAAATTCTAAACTTTTTATATCCCATGCTGATGCGAACCAATCAATATTGAGTTCTTTGCAGTATTTATCTATTTCGTCATATTCAGATTTTTCAAACTCAAGACCTTGTTTTTGCTCTCTAGTGGTATTACCCCATGGACTTTCTCTTGGACTATCTAGAGTGATTTTATCATAAACGATATCGATTGTTCTTTTTTGGAATTTTACGGCATCAAATTCGCAATCTTTTGCATTTTTTATTAATTGCTTGGCAATTTTTATATCTCCATTATGATTAATTCCAATTTCTCCAATTATATATGGTTTTGTAATTTTCATAACTTATCTTATCATTATAATTAAAAATGAGGTATATAATATTATCTTTAGAAAAGTAATTTTCTATATAGAGAAAGTTTTGTAAAGATTTAAAATGACGGAAAAATTAGGTGCTAGCTACATTAGTCAAAAAAGTATTTCGGACACAATAAATATTGATAGGGTAAATGAGATTTTTTACAATAATATAGATATTTTTGAAAATATTGTAAAAGAGAATAATGATCATTATGCTGAAGAACTCTTAAGTCATCTCAAGAGTAAAAAAAAATTAAATTTTCCAATAAATAAACACATAGAATTAATGATTATTGGTAACAATGAAAATAAAAAAAAAATAATTGAGTATATTATTTTTAGGTATAAATTTTATTTAGCTGGTAAAAAAAAAATTAATCTTGGATATCCACCATATTTATTAATAGAGCCTGTATCTACATGTAATTTGAGGTGTTCGTTTTGCTTTCAAACAGACAAAACTTTTACTAGAAAACCTTTTATGGGTGTAATTGATTTTGAATTTTTTAAAAAAGTTGTGGATCAAGCTGATGAATTAAAAGTTGGGGCTATCACTATTGCTAGTGGGGGTGAGCCAACAATGCATAAGAAATATTCTGAAATGTTAGAATACGTTAATAAAAAAAAAAATATTTATGAGCTTAAAACAAATACAAATGGAACTTTTTTAAACGAAAAGATTTGCCACTCAATTTTTAAAAATAATGTTACTCAAGTAGTTGTATCTTCAGATCATTATATTAAAGAAGATTATGAAAGATTAAGATTAGGTAGTAATTTTGAAAAAGTTGTTAAAAATGTTGATATGCTTTTTAATATAAGAAAAGAATTTTACCCTAATTCTTTAACCGAAATCAGGATTTCAGGAGTAGATAATGAAAAAAATCTTGATAGAGAAAAATTTAAAAATTTTTGGATTAAAAGATGTGACCATGTAACAGCAAGTTATCCACTTGAAAGATGGAATACCTACGAAAATGAGGTTTTACCAGAAGTTACTGATCCCTGCGAAAATCTCTGGGATAGGATGTACGTGTGGTTTGATGGTAAAGTAAACCCATGTGATGCAGACTACAAAAGTTATCTATCTTATGGAAACGCAAAAGAATACAGCCTTAAAGAACTTTGGAATAATAAAATCATTATAAAAACCCGGGAGGAACATCAAAGACAAGGTAGAACTAAAATTAATCCATGCGATAGATGTGGCGTAACATTTAAATGAAAATAGGAATTATAGGAGATGGTGGGCACTCAAAAAGAATTCAAAAAATACTAAAAAAAAAAAAATTAAAATTTTATATTTATAAACCAGATAAACCAAAATACTTTAATCAACAAAAGTTTGATCAATTAAAAATTTGTAATGTAATATTTATTATTTCACCAAATAATACACATTACATGTATATTAAGAAATTATATAAAGGAAGATATATATTTTGTGAAAAACCACCAGTAAATACAAAAAAAGAAATTATAAAATTGAAAAGAATTAAATCTAAAAAAATTTATTTTAATTATAATTTCAGATTTAATAAAATAACCGAACTTATCAAAAATAGAAAAAAATATAGTCTAGGTAAGCTGATTTATGCTAATTTATCATTATCTCATGGATTGGCACAAAAAAAAGTTTATAAACATAGTTGGAGATCAAACATTAAAAAATGTCCAAAAGGTGTTTATGAAATTGTATCTATTCATTATGTAGACTTGATTTGTTATTTATTTAAAATTGCAAAAATAGAAAAACCTAAACTTATTAACTTATCAAAAATTGGAGATGGATATGATACTTCTCTAGTTGAAATCAGATTGAAAGATGAGGGTTTAATAAATATATTCTCAACTTATAACTCTGCATATAGTAAAAATTTATATTTTTTGTTCGAAAATGGTATAATCGAACAAAACAATAATGTTATAAAAATAAAAGGACCAACATTAAATTTAGATACAAAGGGATTTTTTAAACCACCAAGAACAAAAAAAAATATTAAAATTAATGAAAATAAAGATTATTCAGATTCTCTTTTGAATAGCATAGAATATTTCTTAGATCATGTAAAAAATAAAAAAAAATTTAATAAACATATAACAGAAACTTCTTTTAGAAGTAATTTAATGGTAATTAGTTGATTTATTTAAATAATAGTTTTTCCACCATCAACTAATATATTTTGTCCAGTTATATAAGAAGATTGGTCGCTAGCTAAAAATGATATTAAGCCTAACAAATCTTCCGGCCTACCCAACCTTCCCATTGGTGTCATTTCCTTAATTGCATCTAATAATTTTTTCTTTTGTTTATTTTTGACAGGTCCAGGAGAAACCATATTAACACGAATACCATTTGGGCCGTATAAAGAAGCAAAATATTTTGTAAGTCCAACCAATCCATGCTTTATAACCGAATATGTAACTGGCTTGATATAGTTAGAGTATGACGATTTATAAACTTTCTGGTTAGGAGCCATCACTGATAAATCTGAACCAATGTTAATTATTGATCCTCTTTTTTTTTGCAGCATTGTCTCACCGAAAAAACTTATCATGAAGAATGAACCCTTTAAACTATTATCAAACTCAAAATCCCACATTTCTTTTGTTGGAAATTTTTTAGCAACACCTTTTTTTTTAAAAGGTATTGCATCTATTGCAGCATTATTGATTAGAGTATTTACAAAATAAAATTTATTTATTTTTTTATGCAATTTTTCTACTTCAGTATAGTTACTTATGTCACAGTCAAAAGTGATTATATTTTTTAATTTAAGAGATTTAATTTTTGAAAGATTTTTTTTATTATTGTCAATGCATAATACTGTGAAATTATTTTTAGCAAAATACTTGCAGTATTGACTTCCTAAAAAACCAGCGCCACCAGTAATCAAACAAGCTTCTTTTTTCAATTTTTTTTTATTTTTCATAAACCCAATCAAATTTTTTCTAAAATATTGTAAATAAATTTTTGATTTTTTTTCATTGTTACTAAAGGTTCTATACCTCTGTTAGTTTCAAATGTAAATTTTCCTTTATATTTAATTTTTTTAAAAGCTTTAAATATTTGAGCAAAATTTACAGATCCACTACCAAGTACTACATTTTCACCTTTCCAATTTTTATCTTTTATATGAACATGACATATATTTTTTTTTAATTTTAAAATTTCATTATACTGTAAATTATTTTTTTTTAGTCTATTACCTGTATCATATACAATATAAATATTTTTACTTTTAACTAATTTAAGTAAATTTATAATTGAATTTGCGTCAAGATTAGTTTCAAGAGCTAACTTGATATTTTTTTTTTTTAATTTGTTAGAAAGAAACTTTAAACGTAATGCGTAATTTTTAAAGTTAATTTTTGTTAAACAGCTTTTTTCAAGTAATGCTAGAACGTAAACTTTGATATTTATAATTTTTAAATTGTTAATAAGTATATCATAATAATTTTCTATATTTTTATAATTAATAAAATTAGTATTTATAAAAAAATCATCACAAAAACTATAATTCTTTAAATTATTTTTTTTAACAAGTTTCGAAATATCAATTAAAGATTTACTTCTCCATATTGGATTCAATTTGTTAAATTTTCTTTCACCAAAATACTCTATATAGTGAAAATTAAGTTTACCTGCCAAATCAAATTCTTTTCTCCAATTTTTTTGAGGAAAATACTGTAAAATTTTTCTTGAAGGTGGAGACGATAAACGTCCTTGAATAAATCCTAAATGAATTTTTTTCATATTAATAATTATCTTAAATGACTCATATGGTATATAAAACTTTACTAAATATAATCAACATTAATAAAGTAGATGATTGCAATAATTGATTATGAAATTGGAAATACCCTGTCCGTAAAAAATGCCTTAGAAAAACTTGGATATGAAAGTGAAATAACTAATGACAAATCTAAAATTACTAAATCAAAAAACATAATACTTCCAGGAGTAGGGTCATTTGAAAAAGGTTTTTCCAATTTAAAAAAATATAACTTAGTTGAAATTTTAAATGAAGAAATTTTAGTAAAAAAAAAAAAAATATTAGGGATTTGTTTGGGTTTTCAATTGATGTGCAAAAGCAGCGAGGAATTTGGGTATTTTGAGGGACTTGGTTGGTTAGATTTAAAAGTAACAAAAATTAATAACGCAGGATTAAGATTGCCTCACGTGGGTTGGAATAAAATAAAAATAAACCAATCAAAAACTAAATTCTTTTTAAATATTAAAGATGATCAAATGTTATATTTTAACCACACATATGCAGCCAAAGAGTCAAATTCTGATAAATTTTCTGATTTTATGACATGCAAATATGGTGAAAATTTTATAGCAGCTTTAAAATATAATAATATATTTGGTATTCAACCGCATCCTGAAAAAAGTCAGAAACAAGGATTACAATTAATAAAAAACTTCATTGAGTGTTAAATATGCTTGCGAAAAGAATTATAACAACTCTAATGCTTAAAGAAGGAATACTATTTAGATCAAAAAATTTTATTCCTGATTATAGGTATACGCTTAACTTTATTGATATGTGGTCTGTAGATGAGATTGTTTTATTGGATATAACTAGAAATTTAAGTTTTCAAGATGAAGAAAAAAAAATTTTTTTAAAAAAAATGAGAGAAATTTCAAAAAATGCATACATTCCTATTACAGCTGGAGGTGGTATAAGAGAATTAAAAGATATTGAAAAACTGCTCAAAAATGGTGCTGACAAAATTGTTCTCAATACAGCATCTATTAGAAATACTAAAATTATAAACTCGGCTGCAAAAGAATTTGGTTCTCAGTGTATAGTTGTTTGTATTGATGCAAAATTTGAAAATAATAATTATCATTTAATGGAAGACTACGGTAAAAAAAAAAGCTCATTAAAATTAATTGAATATATAAAAAACATACAAGATGAAAATGCTGGAGAAATTTTTTTACAATCAATACACAAAGATGGTTCATTAACTGGATACGATATTAAATTATTAGAAAAAATTAATGAATACATAAATATTCCTCTTATTATTTCTTGTGGGGCAGGTAATTGGGATCATGTAAAGGAAGTATTATCTTATGATTATGTATCTGCTGCATCTTTAACTAATATTTTTCATTTTACAGAAAAAAGTATAATAGGCTTAAAAAATTATATAAATAATTCAATAAATATTAGAAATTAAATGGATAAAATTAAAGTTTGTAAATCTTGTTTAATGCCAAACTCGAGACCTAGAGTTTCTTTTAATGAGGACAATATATGTAATGCTTGTATTTATATAGCAAATAAAAATAAAATAGATTGGATTGAAAGAGAAAAAGAATTTACAGACATTTGTAATGAACATCGATCCAAAGATGGGAATTATGACTGTATTGTCCCTTGGAGTGGAGGAAAGGATAGTAGCTCTATAGCTCATAAACTTAAGTTTAAATATGGTATGAATCCACTTTTGGTAACTTTCTCACCATTAATTCCAAGTAAAATTGGAAATATAAACAGACAAAGATTGATTAATTGTGGAATAGATAATTATTTTTTTTCTCCAAATGGGTATGTATCAAGGTATCTTGCCCAAAGATTTTTTATAGAAAGAGGCAATCCCAAAGTTGCTTGGGACGCTGGAGTTAATGCTTTACCTATTCATGTTGCAACAGAAAAAAATATAAAATTAGTTTTCTTTGCTGAACATGGAGAAAGTGAGTATGGGGGTAATGTTCTTAAGAAAGATTCAGACAAAATAAGAGATTTAGATGAAGTATTAGAAAACCAAATTGGTGATGTGCCTGATAATTGGGTTGATGATAAAGTATCAATAAATGATTTAAATATGTACAGATATCCAGATGGGGGTAAAATAATAAAAAAAGGAATCAAGGTATACTATTTTTCATATTTTTTTAAATGGGATGTATTCGAAAACTTTGAATATTGTAAAAAAAATTTTGATTTTCAAATTAACAAAGAGAGAATAACTGGTACTTTTCAAAATTACGATAGCATGGATGATCATATTGATCATCTTTACTACTACATGCAATATATAAAGTTTGGTTTCGGAAGATGCTTAAGAGATACTTCCAGATTAGTACAAAATAATCATTTGAAAAGAGAGGAAGCGATTGATTATGTTAAAAAATATGATGGTGAATTTCCAAAAGATAATTTTGATGAAGTTTTAAATTTTTTAAATATTAACCTAATTAAGTTTAATGAAATAGTTGAGATGCATAGAAATAATGAAATTTGGATAAAGAAGAATAATGAATTAGTTAGATCATTTGAAATTTTATAATAATTGAAATTAACTTTAATATATGATGAAAAAGTTGAAAAAAATTGAAAAAAGTGTTCTTCAAATTTATAAAAAAAATAATCCTTCAGTGCACTTTGTTTTAGAAAACAAAAAAAAATTTAGACAGAGAAAATCAAATTTAGAAAATTTGATATTTAATAATTTAAAATTTCCAAAAAAAATGTTTGAGAAATCTGATCTTATAGATTTTGGAGCAGGTACCGGGGACACTACAATTGTATTTAATAATTGGGGAGCAAATTGTACATTAGTTGATATGAATCAATTTGCTATAAATAGAGCAAAGAAAGTATTCGAAAAATTGTCAAAAAAAAATACACAAAATAAATTCGTCAAAGCTTCAATATTTGATAATAGAATTAAAAATAAAAAAAAATATGATATCGTTTCATCTATAGGCGTTATTCATCATACTGCAGATCCAAAGTTAGCATTAAAAAAAATTTCGAAATTTACAAAAAATGGCGGTTATTTAATATTAGGATCAGCTACAAACGAAGGTTTTTTTCAAAGAAATTTACAAAGACTTATTATTAGTAAATTTGTTAAGTCAGAAAATCATGAGGAAATTGAAAAAATTGCATTAGAATTATTTTATGAAAACTTATATAGAGCAAAAAAATTTGGAGGCAGATCAATAAAAGCTATTATACATGATACTTATGTTAATCCTAAAATTAAAGGTATTTCATTTAACGAAATTTCCAAGTGTCTCGGAAAAGATTTTAGTTATTATTCATCTGCACCGGATATCAATATAATTAAGAATTTTGACAGTCCATTAAGTTACAAGGATAATATTTTTGCAAAATTTCAAAATTTAACAGTAATATCCAAGATTTTAATGATGAGTAACTCAGATCATCATATAAAAAAATATAAATCAGCAAATGAAAATTTACAAAAAATAAATAAATTAAATTTCAATCTAAATAAAAATATTTCTGATTTTAATAAAAGTAAGAAAATAAATATCAAAAAATTTAAATATGATTTGGGAAAATATAAATCAACATTCTTAAAGACAAATATTTTTATCGATTTATTTAATGAGCATAAAATTTTTATTAGTGAAGTAGAAAAACTTTTATTTCATTTAGATAATTGTAGTTTAAAAAAAATGAAAAAATTTATTATTTCATGTAAAGTTTTATTTAAAAAAAGTGGGGGACTTGGTAATAATTATTATATTTTTAGAAAAAATTAATGAATTTAAATAAAAAAAAATATTTCAATGAAGGTTATTTAAATATAAAAAAATTTATTCCTAAATCAATTATATTAGGAATTAAAAAAGAATTATCAGATATTATTATAGACACTGCAAATTCATTATCACTAAAAATTAAAAATGATAATTTTAGTTATTTGATTGATGATATATTGCCAAAAATTTATAAAAAAGATAAAGATAAAGGTGCATACGTATTTGATGTCACAAGCAGGCTAAATATCTTTAGAGATTTAACAAATTACAAAAAAACCATGAATGTAATATCAAAATTATTAAATTTAAAAAAAAATCAAATTATTTCAGCGAAATTTTCACTATTTTTATTTACAAAATATCACAAAAAAAATGCAATTGGATGGCATCAAGAATCTGGTTATTATTCAGACCCTAAAAACAAAAACTTTCAATATTTAAAAAAAAACAATTCCCTTTTTACTTGGATCCCAATAACTGATACATGGCATGGTAACGGAGCTTTAGTTTTAATGCCAAGATCACACAATGCAAAAAATATCTCTCATAATAAAAATTTATTTAGCAAAAGGTATAAAGGTAGTTTAAATCGAAGAGGGGAAATATATATAAAAAATCTCTCTAAAGTAGAAAGAAAATATCCAAAAAAAGAAATTTCATCAAAAAGTGGTGACATTATATTTGTTGATTCAAATACTTTACATAAGTCTGGAAAAAATATTACTAACAAAACCAGAGTTGGAGTAATTATGCGTTTCGGTGAAAGATTTTAAAAATTATGATTAACAAAAAAAAATTAATTAAAGATTTTTATGGTAAGGGTAAACATTCTATCGTTCCAAATGTAAAAAAATTTACTTCCGGTAAAGAGGTTAATATTGCAGAATACTCAGGATTAGTGTCAGTTATAAAAAGACGAACCTCATTAGAAATTGCCGATGATTGGTCTAAAAATATTTTTGGAAATAAATTTTCACAAACAAATTACACATCTAAAATTCCAGCCGTAATCGCTAGACATACATATGTTTTAGAAACAATTCTGTCAAATATTAATCTTACAAATAAAGAAATTTGTGACTTTGGTGCGGGAGAAGGTGATTTTCTTACAATGTTAAAAGAAAAAAATATCTGCAAAACATTTGGTATTGAACCTTCAAAAAAAAATTGTGCTCTTTTAAAGAAAAATAAAATAAAACATTTTAATGGAACTGTTGAACAATTTTACACTTCTAACAAAAAAAGGAAATTTGATGTTGGAACTATTATGTGGACATTGTGTAATACCTCAGATTGTTTTGAAATTGTAAGTAATGTTTCAAATTTAATTAAAAAAAACGGATATTTGATAGTTGCCGAAAGTAGTAGGATTTTAGTACCATTTAAAAAACCTTTGCAGATGTATTTTGGTAAAAATAGCCCTGATATTCATCCATTTCATTTTTCTAAAAACTCACTCTCGAATTTGCTTATTCTAAACAAATTTAGACCAATTTTTGTTAATAGATACATTGATAGTGATTATCTTTTAATTATTGCAAAAAAAATTAGTAAAGTAGAAGATAAAAATTTACAACTCGATAAAGCTAAGGAAATTAAAAGCTTTTTTAAAAGATGGTATAAAGAAAGCTTGAATTATAAAAAAGAAATCATTTAATTTCAATTTTAATTAAATTTATAATAACTTAAACTAACTGCTTCAGATAAAAGTTCACAATTTCTTATAATTTTTTAATTTTTATATTAAAATAAATATTTATCTTTATATTAGTTTTAATGAAAAGAAAAAAAACGTTTGCAATTATACTAGCAAGAAAAAATTCAAAAGGGATAAAAAATAAAAATTTAAAATATATTAATGGGAAACCTCTGATATATTGGTCAATTGTAAATTCTATCAATTCGAAATTAATAGATAAAACATTTGTAAGTAGTGACTCAAAAAAAATATTGAATTATGCTAAAAGAAACGGTTCTGATATAATCTTAAGACCTTATAAATATGCAAAAGATAATACTTCCTCAGAGATAAGTTTGTTGCATTCAATAAGGCAGCTAGAGAAGAAAAAATTTAAATTTGATACAGTACTGTTTATTCAACCAACCTCTCCTATAAGAAAAAGTAGCGATTTTGATAATGCAATTAAAAAATACAAAAATAAAAAATTAGATTCTTTATTTTCAGCAACTATATCTCATGATACAAATTTTTGGAAAATTAAAAATAATAAACTTAAAGCTAATTATAATTTTAAAAAAAGAAAAAGACGTCAAGATTTTGGAGATGAATATTTGGAAAATGGATCATTTTATATTTTTGATAAAGAAAAATTTAAAATTAAAAAATGTAGATTATTTGGTAAAATTGGTATTTACTTAATGAGTAAATTGCATTCTTTTCAAATAGATGATCTTGAAGATATTAAATTGATAAATGCAATTTTTAAATTATGAAAAATTTGAATCTAAAAAGAGAATTTGAAAAAATTTTACAAAAAAAAAAATATTACTTAAAATATAATAGAAATAAAAAGATAAGTTATAATAATTATTATTCTAGTCCGATAGACCCGGATGGTAAAAAAAGAAATTTATTCAAAGAGGAAAAATTCAAACTCTCTCAGTTAAAAATAGTAATAAGTTTTTTAAAAAAAATGTCTTTAAAAAGAAGGAATATACTAGATTTTGGATGTGGTTTTGGGTGGTTATTAAAAAATCTTAATACTAAATATTGGAATAAATTTGGTGTTGAAATAAATCAAAACGCAAAAATTATTGCTGCAAAGAATAAAATTCAAATATTTGAAAAGTTAAATTTATTAGGGAGCCAAAAATTTGATGTGATAACAATGATACATATAATAGAACATTTAAAAAATCCAATTAAAGATCTTAAAAGTGTAAAAAAAAAAATTAAATCAAAAGGATATCTTATTGTGGAAACGCCAGATTTTGATTGTGCTATGGCACGAAAATATAATACAAAGTTTAGACTCTTGCATGATAAAACTCACATTTCTCTATTTTCTTCAGAGAGTTTGGTTAGACTTCTAAAAGATTTAAATTTTAAAATTATTAAAATAGAATACCCTTATTTTGAGGGTCCATTTTATAATAAACAAAATATTTTAAAATTATTTGAGAAAAAGAAAAATGCTTATTCACCGCCATTTTATGGCTCTGTTGTAACAATTTTTGCTCAAAAAAAATAATGTTTGTTTTTCCAAATTTTATTTATTTAATTCATTAAAATTTTTAGTAATCAAAATCTATAAAAATTCTTTTCAGTGCATAAATCAAGCCAATTGAGCTATTAGTACTGGTCAGCTGCACGCATTACTGCGCTTCCACATCCAGCCTATCAACGTG
>MDTG01241287.1_pt1 | contig 35297 bp, 31 predicted proteins | sample 811421 | NCBI WGS metagenome assembly MDTG01 (sample SAMN05326645, study PRJNA326480) | marine metagenome | isolation source: seawater | place: Pacific Ocean: South East | collected 2011
TAGGTTTAGATTATGGTGGATTTAAATTAACAAGCACTGATAATCAAAAGATAAATTTTGGACCCATATCAACGTTTTCATCATTTGCAATTGTCTCTGAAAATAGAGTTTTTTTAAAACCAAAAAAAATGTCTGATATAGAGGCTGTTTTATATGGTTGTGCTATTCCCACAGGAGCTGGAATGGTCTTAAATCAATTAAAGGAAATTAAAAAAAATCATAAAATATGTTTAATTGGTGTTGGTGGAATTGGTATGGCAACATTGTTAGCTCTAGTAAAAAAAAAATCAGAGATATACATAATTGAAAAAAATAAAACTAAACAAAATTTTTTAAAAAAATTTAATATTAAAATGCTTGATGATAAAAAATTAAATTATTATAAGAACTACTTTGATTTTTGTATTGAAACATCAGGAACAACTAAAATGATTGAAAAAGGGTTTGATTCAATTAAAAAAAATGGAAAACTTGTTTTTGCGTCTCACCCAGAAAATTCAAAAAAAATCAAATTAAATCCTCACGATCTGATAAGTGGAAAAGAAATATATGGTAGCTGGGGTGGTTGCTGTAAACCAGATAAAGATATCAATAAAATTTTCAATTTTTTTGATAAAAAAAATATTTTTTCTTCATTTGCCAAAATAGATTTTTATAAATTAAATAATATCGATCAGGCATTTAAGAAAGTTTCAACTGGTCGAATAAATAGAGCTATTATAAAATTTTAAAATTTAATTTATTGAACATTTAATTTTTTCATCCATTTTACTGTATAGTTAGAGCTATTAACTATAATTTTTTTTCTTTTCTCTAATTTTATTAATTCTTCAATCGCATCATTAACCCCATACTTAGTTTTAAAACCTATTTTAAGTAATTTTGATGAGTCTTGTCTATAAGATCTTGGATCATTTGATTTTATAATGTTAATTTTTACACCAGTTTTTCTTTGTATCATTTTTGCTATATTTATTATTTTTAGATTTTCAAAACCAGCATTATAAAAACCACTGGGCACATTTTTCTTCAAAAAAAATTCATAGAGTCTAATCATATCCTGTATATGAATATTTGGTCTTATTTGGTTTCCTCCAAAGACTGTAATTTTTTTTTCTTTAATTGCTTGCAACGTTAAAAGATTGACAGATAGATCAAATCTCATTCTAGGAGAAACACCACAAACTGTGGCAGGTCTTATGCAATTGATAATAATCTTGTCTTTAAAACTCATAAAAACTCTTTCTGCTATCATCTTTGTTTTATTATAAACGGATATTGGAACTAAATCTAAATCCTCTGTTACTTTTTTTTCTTTTTTAATTCCATAAACACTTCCAGAACTAGCAAAAATAAATTTTTTAACTTTATTTTTAATTGCTAATTTAATTATTTTCATTGAAGCTATTACGTTTACATCCCATGATAAATTTGGATTTAAATCCACAGCAGGATCATTAGCAATATTTGCTAGATGAATAACACAATCGATTTTTTTGAACCATTTAAAATCAGGAGACCTTATATCTTTCTTAATGATTTTTAATCTCTTATTTGGCTCAAGAAAGTTTCCAAACCAGAATGTGTCTACAACAGTTATTTTGTTTTTTTTATTCTTTAGTAGTTTGTTTGTTAAGGGTGTACCTACATAACCACCACCACCTAATATTAAAATATTCATTTTTTATGTTTATATCTCAAAGAATCTTTTTTGAAGTATTTAAAGTTTTGTTTAATCCAGTCAATAGTTTTTATAATACCTTCATGAAGATCCGTTTTTTCTGACCAAGAATAGAAATTTCTTATTTTTGATGAATTAAGCATATATTTTAGATCCTTCCCGTCCCTCTCTTTTGTGTAATACGTAATATTTTTTTTTTCTTTCATTATTTTTTTTATTATTTTTACTAATTCCATAATGCTAATAAATTTTTTTGAAGAAATATGAAACGTTTCTCCTATATTATTTTTATCTTTTAAAATTTTATGAAGAGCCTCCGAAACATCAGGCATATAGACAAATGATCTTAATGTATTGCCTTTTCCATGAATGGGTAATTTTTTTTTTGTTAATATAGAAATTATAATTTTTGGTATTATTCTAAAGCTTTGTTGAAATGGGCCATATATATTTGCAGCTCTGGTAAAAACTACTGGAAAATTAAAAGTTTTGTAATATGCCAGTAAATTTAAATCTTGAGCTGATCTAGAAATAGCATATGGAGTTGTAGGTTTAAAAATATTAGATTCTTTTTTTAAAAATGGAGTGTTTCCATAAACCTCTGGAGTACTAAAATTAATATATTTCTTAATTTTTAGCTCTGAGAGATTTTTAATTAGAATTGAATTAGAAACAATATTAGTTTGATACCAGTCTTCTGGGTTGATCCAACTTTCAGCAACCATACCTTGCGCTGCAAAGTTTACGATAAATTTTATATTTTCTTTTTTAATTATTGAAACTAATTTTTTTAAATCTCTATTTTTATTAAGATTAATTTTATAAAATTTAAAATTTTTTATATTTTTGTTTTTTTTATATCTTAAATGTTCTTTTCTAATTTCATTTTTTCTCGAAACGCCAAAAACTTTTAGTTTCTTGTTTAAAAGATAGTCAATAAAATCAGAACCCGCGAAAGAATTACTGCCTATAATTAATATTTTCTGCATATTATAAAAAAATTACTTTTTAAATTGCTAAAATGGTTTAAAAAATAGATCCATAACATAATAATTTAAAATTTCTTAATGAAAAAATTTTCTGAAATTCAAAAAAAAATTAATCATTTAAGAAAAAATAAACAAATAATTGGTTTATGCCATGGGGTATTTGATTTATTACATCATGGTCATCTCTTACATTTTGAAGCTGCAAAAAAAAAATGTGATTATTTATTTGTATCTATTACATCAGACGAATATATTGAAAAAGGTCCTAATAGACCCATACACTCCAATAATGAGCGTATAAATATTCTTAAAAGTTTGAAGTTTGTTGATCATGCATTTATTGCAAAAGGAAAAAGTGCAGTTGATAGTATTAATTTAATTAAACCAAATTTTTATTTCAAGGGAAACGAGTATAAAGACAATTTATCCGACAAAACAAAAAAAATATTTCAAGAAATAAATGCAGTTAAAAAAAATAAAGGAAAGATTTTTTATACAAATGAAAAGGAAATGAGTTCATCGAAAATTATTAATCAGTTAGGTTTAGCTTTAAACGAAAAACAAATTAAGTTTCTAGAAAAAGTTAAAAAACAGTATAACTACAATAGTATTATTAATTCTTTGATCACATTAAAAAATGATAAAGTTATTGTTGTTGGTGATTTAATTATTGATGAATATATTTTTGGAAATGTATTGGGAAAAGCAGGAAAGGAACCGCACTTGGTTTTTAATAAAGTTGAAGAAAATAAATATATAGGAGGCTCTTCAATTGTAGCAAATCATTTATCTGACTTTGTAAAAAAAATTACTCTTATTTCTGATATAGGGAATGAGAATAATATTAGAAACTTATTAAAAAAAAAATTAAAAAAAAATATTAAACACATAAAAATTACCCCTAATAAAGAATATCAGTCATGTATAAAAACTAGATTTGTTGACTCCCTTACTAAATATAAATTATTTGGATCATATAAAATACCGAATTTAGATAATTATGATTTTTATAAAATGTTGAATAAAAATTTAAATTCATCAATAAAAGAACACGATTTAATAATTCTTGCAGACTATTCAAATAATTTTTTTGACTCCAATTCAATAAATAAAATTAGAAAATCAAAGAAGTTCATAAGTGCTATGGGACAAAAAAATTCCAACGTATCATCTTTTCATTCTTTGGAACATTTGAAAAATTTTGATCTTTTATGCATCAATGAAGGTGAACTGAGAAGTGAGGTAAGGGATAAAAAAAGTCATATTGATATAATTGCAAAAAAACTATTAAAGAAAAATAAGCTGAAATTTTTAGTTGTAACAAGAGGAATTGATGGAGCTATACTTTTTGATCATAATCTAAAAAAATATTCTTGTCCTTCTTTCAATTCAAAGCCTGTTGATAAAATAGGAGCAGGAGACTCTATGATTGCTGTTTTAAGTATACTTTTAAAGAATAAAATTAACCCAAATATCTCCTTATTAATTTCATCTTTAGTTGCATCTAATGTAGTTAATAATATTGGAAATAATTATTCTGCTAACAAAACTGCAATAGAAAGAAGCTTAGAATTTTTACTAAAATAAATGTAATTTAAATTAGACTTAGATTTTGAGTTTTTTTTTTAAATGTTTGGCCCAATCTTTTTTAAAAAAGAGAGATTTATCATCAACAAATAGGTCAAAACTTGGTTTGCCAAAATAAATTTTATGATATTTAACATCCCATTTTTTTAATTGTTTTATAGTTAAGGGTTTTATTTTCTTTTTTACATCAGCTATATTCCCATTGCATCTTCCCATATATCTGGCTGTATATAAGATTATGTTAAATCCTTTTTCGTAGGATTTATTGATTATCTCTATATTCTTTTTAATTGGCTTTGATTTGGAATAATTATTTTTAGAATCTGTTTTACAAATAACATTATCTATATCGAAGCATAGTTTTTTTAATTTCATTTTATGATCTATTTTGTAAATTAAAGATAAATTTTTTTTAAATCAATTCTTTATTTTTATATCTTGATAAACTATATAAGATATTAATTTTTATTTATGTTTTTTAAATAAATATTTAAACTTTTGTATATTTATTAAATATATCTAAGTAATTTAACAATAAATATAAACTAATGAAAAAAGATTATACAAAAAAATATCTTCATAAATTATCTGAGCTTTTAATTGATTGTGATCATACTAAATTTAGAAAAATTGCTGATTTATTAATTAAAACAAAAAAAAATAAAGGAAAAGTAATTTTAGTCGGTAATGGAGGAAGTGCAGCTATGGCCAGCCATGTAAGTGTTGACTTGACAAAAATGTGTAGAATAAGAGCAGTGAATTTTAACGAGGCTGATTTATTAACCTGTTTTTCAAATGACTATGGTTATGAAAATTGGGTTCAAAAAGCTCTATCGTTTTATGCAGACAAAAAAGATTTATTGATTTGTATAAGTAGCAGTGGACAGTCTGAAAATATTGTTAAGGGCGCAAAGTATGCAAAAAAAATTGGATGTAAAGTTATAACTTTAACAGGTTTTAAAAAATTAAATAAAGTAAAGAAAATTGGACATATAAATTTATGGTTGGATAGTAAAAATTATAACTTTATAGAAATGATCCACCATACTTGGCTTCTTTCAATTGTAGACTTTGTTGCTAAAGTAAAATTTTAAGATAAAGAATTTTTTGATAAAGTATCAATATAAAAAAAAGAATTTTTAATTAAATTTAAATGATTTTCTTTAATTTTTTTAGTGTGTAAACCTATTAAGAATCCCAACTCTTCTACAGATTGAGCTCCTTGAAATTTTAATTTTTTTTTATTTAAACCGAAAAGCTTAATACTTGGTTGATTTAAAAAATTTCCAGTTAATATTGGTCTTGTTTCTATACCACTTTCTTCTAAATAAAATAAAAATTTCATTTTTATTTTTTTATTCATTTTTTTGTTTAATAAAATAGGCAGACCCATAAAACTAGGATTTATATTTTTAGGTATTTCAATAAATTGAAATTGATTGTTCCAACGTGGATCCATTTTCAAAGCATTTATTATTTTATTTCTATTTTCAGTTCTTGTTTTAATAAATTTATTTAATCTTTTGAATTGATTCAATCCAATTGCAGCCTGAATATCTGTGGGTCTTAAATTGAAACCTTGATTCATAAAAATATATCTTGGGTCAAGTTGAGGGTATTTTTTGGCAATTTTCTTATAATGGCTTATTTTATTTGAACGAGACCAACCATGTGATCTTAAAGAAATTAATAATTCATAATCCTCTTTATTATGACAAACTATCATTCCTCCTTCTCCAGATGTAATTTGATGTGAGTAAAAAAAAGAATATGTTCCAAAATCTCCAAATGTACCAAGATATTTATTATTTAATTTTGCTCCCAATCCCTCACAATTATCCTCTATAATTATTATGTTTTTTTTCTTAGCATATTTTTTAATTTTTCTATTATCAGATGATATTCCCAAAATATTTACTAGAGTGATTACTTTTGTTTTTTTACCAACCTTAGAGATTAATTCATCTGCATTAATATTTAGTGTTTTTGGATCAATATCAATAAATTTAATTTTTAAACCTGCTTGATATAATGGCCATAAAGAAGTTGGCCAACATAAAGCAGGAACTATTGCCTCATCACCTCTATTAAATTTGTTTTTTCTTAGTGGATTTGAAGCAGCAAAAGTTGAAAGTAAATTTGCAGAAGATCCAGAGTTTGTCATTACTGCATGTTTTACTTTTAATTTTTTTGCAAAAGCCTGTTCAAACTTCTGAGTCTCAACATTCATAGTGATGTTTCCTGATTTTAAAATTTTACATCCAATATCCAAATCATCTTTAGAGAAACCATTTTCTAAAAGAAGATATTTATATTTATGTTTTTTTTTATGATTACTAAAACCTAAAATTTTATTTTTTATCATAATTATTATTAGCTAATTTTATATGCTATTTTTTAAACACCAATAAAGCTTTTGATAAATATTTCAATTCATCTTTATTACAACAACTAATTTAGTTTTACTTTGTATTATGAAGCTTTATTGACAAAATAATATCAATATTTCTAGTATTGATTGGTTAAAATATCTTTACAATATTCTTTTTGAGTTAGCTTATGAGAAAATCATTATATTATTATTTAAACTATGTTAGAGATCTAAAATAATTTTGAAATACTTGAATTAAATGTTAAGTGATTAATTATGAAAAAAGCCCTTATAACTGGAATAACAGGTCAAGACGGTTCGTACCTGGCAGAATTTTTGCTTAACAAAAACTATGAGGTTCATGGAATAAAAAGAAGAACTTCAATTATTAATACTGCTAGAATTGATCACCTCTATCAAGAACCTTACGAAGTTAATCGAAAATTTATTTTACACCATGGAGACCTGACTGACTCAACATCTATGATCAGAATAATTCAGGAAGTTCAACCAGATGAAATTTATAATTTGGCAGCTCAAAGCCATGTAGCAGTTTCATTTGAAGAACCTGAATATACAGCTAATTCTGATGCTTTAGGTTCACTTAGGATTTTGGAAGCTATCAGAATATTAAAACTTGAAAAAAAAACTAAATTTTATCAAGCTTCAACATCTGAATTATATGGTAAGGTTAAAGAAGTTCCACAAAATGAAAAAACTCCATTTTATCCACGAAGCCCTTATGGTGTAGCGAAATTATACGCATACTGGATAACAGTAAACTATAGAGAAGCTTATGGAATTTTTGCCTGTAATGGTATTTTATTTAACCATGAGTCACCTGTTAGAGGAGAAACTTTCGTTACTAGAAAAATTACAAGAGCACTATCAAGAATAAAATTGGGAATTCAAGAAAATTTGTATCTTGGAAATATAAATGCAAAAAGAGACTGGGGGCATGCAAGAGATTATGTGGAAGCACAATGGTTGATGCTGCAACAAGACAAACCTGAGGATTTTGTAATTGCAACTGGAGAACAATATTCAATAAGAGATTTTATTAATTTAGCTTCTAAAAATTTAGATATGAAAATTCAATGGACAGGAAAAAATTTAGAGGAAGTAGGATCATTTAATGGGAAAGATATTATTAAAATAAGTCCAAGATATTTTAGACCTACCGAAGTTGAGTCATTGTTAGGAGATTCTAGTAAAGCAAAAAAAATACTTAAATGGTCACCAAAAATATCTTTTGAAGATTTAGTAAAAGAAATGACTGAGCAAGACCTAGAATTAGCTAAACAAGATAATCTTCGTAAATAAAAATTAATGCCAAAAAAAAGAATATATATAGCTGGTCATAAAGGAATGGTTGGATCTGCATTGGTTAGACTTCTCGAGAATAATAAAGATACAGAAATTGTTATTAAGGAAAGGGCCGAACTTGATTTAATTAATCAGGCAGAGGTACTTAGTTTTTTTAGTAAGGAAAAAATTCATGAAGTTTACTTAGCTGCAGCAAAAGTTGGGGGTATTTATGCCAACAATACGTTTCCAGCTGAATTTATATATAGTAATTTAATGATTCAGACAAATATAATTCACAGTGCTTTTTTGGGTGGAGTAAAGAAATTATTATTTTTAGGATCTAGTTGTATTTATCCAAAACATGCAAATCAACCGATGAAAGAGGAGGAATTACTGACTGGAAAACTTGAGCCAACGAATGAGCCTTATGCCATTGCAAAAATTGCAGGTATTAAGTTCTGCGAGAGTTATAATCGACAATATGGTAAAAGTCATGGCATAGATTATCGATGTGTTATGCCTACAAATCTTTATGGACCTGGAGATAATTTTCATAAGGAAATTGGACATGTAATACCTGCATTGATACGCCGTTTTCACGAAGCGAAAATTAAAAAACTGCCAATAATAAATGTTTGGGGAACAGGAAATCCAAAACGTGAATTTTTGTATGTTGATGATATGGCTAGAGCCTCTGTTCACATAATGAATTTGGATAAATTGAATTACGATCAACACACAAAAAAAATTGGAAGTCATATAAATGCTGGAAGTGGTGTAGATCTAACAATTAAAGAACTTGCAGAAACTATAAAATCAGTCGTTGATTATAAAGGTCAAATTAATTTTGACCATACTAAGCCTGATGGTAGTCCAAGAAAACTTATGGACAGTCAAAGAATTAATAATCTTGGCTGGAAACCAGAAGTTAGTTTAAAAGATGGTTTGTCTAGAGTGTATAAAGATTTTCAAAAATCCGAATGCTAACAGTAAATAAAATTTTATACTTACTTACCCCTAAAGATCGTAGAAGATTAATTTTTATATTAATAATGGTTATTTTGATGGCATTTTTAGATATGATTGGTGTTGCATCAATATTACCTTTTATATTAATTTTAACAAATCCTGATCTTGTAGAAACTAATTTTATTTTAAAAACCATGTATCAAACAGCAAACATATTCGGAGTAGAAACTAATCAGCAATTTATTTTTGCATTAGGTGTTTTATCGTTTGTTGTTTTAGTTATTTCGCTTAGTTTTAAAGCTCTCACAACTTATGTACAGCTTCTATTTGTTCAAATGAGAGAATACTCAATTAGTAAACGCTTAGTTGAAACTTATTTACATCAACCTTACAGTTGGTTTTTAGATCGCCACAGTGCAGATTTGGGCAAGTCAATTCTTTCAGAGGTTACCTTAATTATCGAAAATGGTCTTAGACCTTTGATAAATGTAGTAGCTCAAGGATTAGTAGCAATCGCATTGATTATTTTATTAGTTTTAAGCGATCCAGAACTTGCTTTTATTGTATGTTTAACACTTGGTGCAGTCTATGCGATCACATATAAATTGATACGTGGTTTTCTTAAAAGAATTGGTCAAGAAAGAGTGAAAACAAATCAAATGCGTTTTACTGCTGTAAGCGAAGCCTTTAGTGCCTCAAAAGAGGTAAAACTAGGAGGTCTAGAGCAGAACTATGTTAAACGTTTTGCTGAACCGGCTCATACGTTTGCTAAACACAACGCTTCCTCACAGGTAATAAGTCAATTACCTCATTTTGCTTTAGAGGCAATAGCTTTTGGCGGCATGTTATTATTGGTACTTTATTTAATGTTACAAAATGGGAAATTGACCACTGCTTTACCTTTTATAGCACTTTACGCTTTTGCTGGATATCGTCTTATGCCTGCTATTCAGGGTATTTACATAAGCATTGCTCAACTTAGATATATAGGTCCAGCTCTTGACAATATGTATGAAGAATTTAAAGATTTAAAATCTCCTAATAAAAATCACGATGAAAGTTTTATCAAGCTGGATAAATCAATTGAATTAAAAAATATTTCTTATCGATATCCTAATACTACTAAAAATGTTTTAGAAAACATTTCTTTAAAAATAAATGCATATTCAACTATTGGCTTGGTGGGCACAACTGGTAGTGGCAAGACTACAACAGTAGATGTCATTCTGGGATTACTTGAGCCATATAAAGGCACAATAGAAGTTGATGGAAAAATAGTAAATAAAGAAAATTTTAGATCTTGGCAAAAAATAATTGGATATGTGCCCCAAGAAATCTTCCTTTCTGATGACACGATAATAGCTAATATTGCATTTGGATTAGAACATAAAAAAATTAATCAAAAAGCTGTAGAGCATGCAGCAAAAATAGCAAATTTACATGATTTTATTATTAATGAATTACCTGATCAGTATAAAACAAAAGTGGGAGAAAGAGGTGTAAGATTGTCTGGAGGACAGCGCCAAAGGATTGGAATTGCAAGAGCTTTATACCACAATCCTCAACTTCTTGTATTAGATGAAGGAACAAGTGCATTAGATAATTTAACTGAACATGAAATTATGCAAACATTAAACAATTTAAAAAATGATATTACTATTATTTTGATAGCACATAGATTAAATACAATAAAAAAATGTGATAAAATAATTATTTTAGGAGAAGGAGAGCTTAAAGAACAAGGAAGTTTTGAAGAACTTTTAAAAATGAGTTCGAGTTTTAGAAAAATAGCAAACAGAGACAATTAATAAATTTGAATCTAAACGATTTTATACAAATCTTTTTTAAATAGAGATGAGAAATTTTTTTAATATTTTAAAAAAAAAAAATAATAAATATAAAAAAAAATTACTCTTAGAAATAAGACATATTATTTTAACAATCAGTGACGGATATGATCTACCTTTTTTTCAGTATACACAACTTGGTGTTGGAAATTTAATTTTGACTTATCTATATGCTTTACACTTAAAGCTTTACAATAAAAATATGGTTATAATTCCTTATTATCCCATTAGAGTCATTCCAATAATACGAGATATCAAGTATTGGTATCTTAGGTCTTCATTTGAATTTAATTACAATATAAAACATTTAAAAAGACTTTCTAAATTTCTTCTTTTAGGAAAAACGTTTAAAGACAGTTTCGTTAAAAAAAATGAACTTTATCTTAATACAAATATTTTAAGTGACGATACGACTGCGTTTGAAAAAATATCTAGTTTAAAAAAAAACTATATTAGAGAAAACATTATACCTTTTTTAAATTTTGATTATAAAGTTAAAAAAAAAAATACATTGAAACTTATAAGCAATAAAAATAAAAAAATTTCATTAGGTTTACATTTAAGGAGGGGTGATTTCATAAAAAATAAAAACTCTTCCATAAAATTTAATGTATCACCTAGTATTAATAGTCAGATAAAAATTATTCGTAAAATAAAATCTAAAATTAAAGTTATCAATATTTATTCTGATCAATCTCATTCCCAAACTATTGAAGAATTAAACGGTAAATTAGAAAATTTTAAATTAAACCTATTTCCCACAAATTCTAATGGTTCAGCAGTTTTAAAACATATGATAATGAATGATGTAATTATATTATCGAACAGCACACTATCAATTATCTCATGCATATTGTCTAATCAATTAGGATTATTTAACAATCAAATATTGCCTAATAAATTAAAAAAATATTTTAGAAATATTAAAGAAATCAAATGTTAATTTTTTTTAATAAATCTAAAATAATTATAAATTTAAAAAATCTAATATTAAAAAAAATAGAGATACATGAAAAAAAAAATATTTTTTATCTGCGTATTATTATGCATATTATAAAATTTACACTTTCATCAAAATTTAGAACAAATAGATGTTTTATTGACCCGCCTTCAGATTTTATTTATTTTAATAGAAAATTAGTTAATTTCTATTCTTATCCTTTGAAAATTATTGCTTACTTTTTAAAAAAGAAAAAAATTTTTATAAGTGTGAACAATGATTGTAATTTTTCTATTGGACATATTTTCTGTGAAATTAATGAACTTAAAAGAATACAGAAATTAAATGTTAAGTATTCAGGATCAATAATATGGTTTATTTCAACTAGAAAGGAAATATTAAATAGTACCAAAGATGTATTTGAAGATAAAAATTTTAAAATATTATTTGGCGGATTTAAACGGCTGGTGTTAACTAATGTTGCAATTAAGTGTCCATCAATCTCAATTGATGCATCTTTGGGTACAGATAATTATATCTTTAGTGATAAGTATCTTTCAGCTCGAATTGTTTACAATAGTAAATCAAAAAAAAGAGCTAAAATGATAACCAAAAGTCCTGAATTTTATCCACTTAAAGAAAAGCTGAATAAATATCTTCATGAGAGTATAGGGCTTATGAAAAAATTGAATATAAGAAAAAAATATATAGTTATTCAATTTAAAAATTCTAAAACGAATGCCACTTATGAGATCTTAAATCCAAAAGTATATGAGGATACACTAAATTATTTTAAGAGAAATGGTTACAGCATTGTTTTAGCTGGAAGAGAACCATATCCACAAATTTTTTTCAAATATGATGTAATAGATTACGCAAATTCAAAGTATGCAACTCCATTTAACGATTATTTAATAGTAGGAAATTCATCACTTGTAATTTCATCTGGATCTGGATTTTGTAATATAGCTGAGGTTACAGATAAACCTTTATTAGTTGTTAACTCATTTCATGGCATTCAGCAATTTGCACGTCGCACAATTTTGTTGCCAACACTTCTTTCAATAGAAGGCAGTCCACCAAATGCAAAAAAACAGCACATATATCTTTGTACCTTTGGACAAAGATTTGGACATGATAATTCTATTGATTTAGAGTTATCACATAAAGCAACAAATGATGAGATACTTATGGGTTCAAAAGAATTAGAAGAAATGGTCGATTTTCCCTTGCCTGCCCTTACATTTTCACAAAAAAATAATCTAAAAAATTTCCCTTTAATTCCAGATGGTTTAAGCAAAATTTCTGATTATTATTTAACAAAACATGCTAATTTTTTTAAATAATCAAAAATACGCTATTCATGATTAAACAGTTAATTAAAAAATTACTGCCAACATTTGTTATAAGTCTAATCAATCGATGTATAAATTTTTTTTATTTTATAATAAACTGGAATCCTTGGGCAAATTACTCCTATTCCCAAGAGGGTGAAGATATACTTTTAAATAAAATTTTTAATAAAAAGAAAAAAGGTTTTTATATTGATATTGGAGCTCATCACCCAAAACGTTTTTCAAACTCTTATCTTTTTTATAAGAAAGACTGGCAGGGAATTAATATAGATTGTATGCCTGGAAGTATGAAAATATTTAAAAAGTTTAGACCGAGGGATATTAATTTAGAAATAGGTATTGCTGAAAACGAAGGTACTAATGATTATCATGTTTTTAATGAAACAGCTTTAAACAGTTTTTCCAAAAAACATTCACAAGAACTAAATCAAGGTGACAATCCATATTTTATTAAAGAAATTATAAAGGTTAAAGTAATGCCACTTAGCAAAATATTGGATATTTATTTAAAAAAAAAAGAAATTGATTTTTTAGATGTTGATGTTGAAGGGATGGACTTAAGTGTTCTAAGATCAAATGATTGGTCAAGATATAGACCTAAGTTTGTTTTGGTTGAAATTTTAGAGAATAATTTTAATCAAGTGGAGGAGAGCTTAATAAATAAATTTATGAAGTCTCAAAATTATAATATTTTTGCAAAATTAGATAATACTGTTTTCTTCAAAGATCAGTTTTGTGATTTTAAATATTGATTTAAAAATTATCTATATACCTTGAAGTCTAAATAATTTAGTTTTTTTAAGTTTTTTTTATTTTTGCAATAAAATAAAATATAACCTCTGCCACCAGCTCCTAGAATTTTAAGTGGTCTCATTTTTTTTTTTATTAAAAAAGAAAATAAATTCTCAATTTTTTTATTTGTTACACCATTTGTATATTTTGATTTTAAATCATGAGATTTCCTTAAAATTTCTAAGAAGTATTCAAATTTATTAAATTTTATTGCTCTATAAGCTTGTTGAGTTAGTGAATTCATACTCTGAAGAATTTTAATATTTTTATTTATATTTTTTTTTATATTTTTTAAAATTAAGTCATTGCTAACAAAATAGTTTACAGGGTAAAGGAATAATTTATTATTAACAAAGCTTATAAATTTTAAGTTATTAATTTTTATGAAAGAAATTTTTTTTTTTTTAAAAGTAATTTTTTTAATGCCATTGATTTCTGAACCCCATGCATCTTGCATTCCTATTGGTCTTTTTAGCATTTTAGACTCAAAATAATTTGATTGCTCAATTATTTTGGATTTATTAATTTTAATTTTATTTTCTTGATAAAATGCTTTTAATAAACTTAAAATATAAGAAGAAGAAGTTCCAAGTCCTGAACCATTTGGAATGTCGCAATAAAAAATTACGTCGTATTTTTTTTTTATTTTATTTCTTCTACAAAAAGAAATAAACTTTTTGTAGATATTTGTACTTTGAAAATCATTATCAAAAAAAAATTTATCTATTTTTAAGTTTAAATTATTTTTTTCTTTGAAAAAACAATATGTTTTTAAGTTAATAGCAGTAGAAATAACCATACCAAAACAATCTTTTTTTTCGTAAAATTCTTTAAAATCTGTTCCACCACCTATGAAAGATATCCTTAACGGAGTAGCTGATGTAATTAATGATCCCATTGCAAAGGTATATATATTATTTCAGCAAATTTCTAAATTTATTTTTTATTAAACTTCTCCAATTTCCAAAATCAAGAGGCTCATTTTCTGTTTTGTAGGTTTTAATTTTAAAACTTTTAGAAGATAGAATTTCACTTGAAAAATCTAATACATTGCCACTTTTATTATTCTGATTTAAAAAATTTAATAATTTACGATTAAGATTTGAGGGAATGTATGCTAAACCAGAAAAATATAATTTTGATTTTATTTCATAATTAGGTTTTTCTATAAATTTTTTTACATAGTTTTTATTAGAAATTATTACTCCTTTATCATTAATTATATTATTAGAATATGATGAAGAAATACAAATATTCTGATTTTTACTTAATTGAGTTATTTTTTTAATAATTTTACCTTGGTCATTTTCAAAAAAGGTATCTGAATATATAACTAGTAAGTCTAATTTTTCCAACAAAAGAATTTTTCTTAAAATTCCAGCCGTACCACTTGGTCTTTTCTCAAAAATAAATTTGATATTCTTACTATTATTATATTTATTTAAATATTTTTTATATGATGTGACATTTAACAAATTAATATAAATATTTTTTATTCGAATATTTTTGATAGATTTAAGATGATAATCTAATAGATTTGTACCCCGATATTGTAAAAATATTTTTGGAATAAATTTAGTAATCGGAAAAAGTCGTGAACCATAACCTCCTGCTAATATAAGCACATTTTTTTTCTTATACATTAAAAATTTTATCTTTTATTTATATATTATTTATGTTTGATATATTATAAAAATACTTTTTAACAACTATGTTTCAAACTCCGATCGTTTATATTATCTTTAATCGTCCTGTTCATACAAAAAAAACATTTGAAGCTATACGTAAGATAAAACCATCAAAGTTATTTATAATTGCAGATGGACCTAGATCCAATTTTCCTAGTGATGAAAAAAAATGCTTTGAAGCACGAAAAGTAGTAGATGATATTGATTGGAAATGTGAAATTTATAAGAATTATGAACAAAGCAACATTGGACCTAAAATAAAAATATCATCAGGATTAAATTGGGTTTTTCAACATGTAGATAGAGCAATTATACTTGAAGATGATTGTTTAGCTGATTCTGATTTTTTTTATTATTGTGAGAAACTATTAAAATATTATGAGAACAATAATAAAATTTGGTTAATATCTGGAAATAATTTTCAAAAAGGTAATTGGCGAGGTGAAGGCTCATATTTTTTTTCTAAATACCCACATACCTGGGGGTGGGCAACATGGAAAAGAGCTTGGGTGCATTACTCAGATAACATTCCATTCTGGGATACTTGGAAACATTCACAATCATGGAATAATTTAATGCAAGACAAGGTAGAGAGAAAATACTGGGAAAGAATATTTGATAGAGTTTATTCTGGCTCAGATACCTATGCTTTTGATTATGCCTGGGTAGCAAACATTTGGTACAATAGTGGAATAACAGTAGCACCCAATGTAAATTTAGTGAGCAACATTGGTCATGATAGTGATGCTAGTTCCACTAAAACGATGTCAAATATTTCAAATTTAAAAATTGAAAAAATTCCAAAAATCTTAAATCATCCTAAGAAAATAATAGTTGATAAAGAAGCAGATATTTATGATTTTAATTACAACTTTTTAGGTGACAAAAAACATTTTCCGTATAATTTAATTAAATTACTTAGACGCATAATATTGTATCCTTTTAAAGGAAAACAAAAATTTTAAAATTTATACTTTTAAAAAATACTATTTTCAGTTTGTTTAATCTTTTGTATTAGAGTATCTAAACACATTATACTTTGTAAAAATGAATAAAATTAAGATAAAGGAATTTTTTTCAAATTTAGGCTACTATAAAAACTACTGCAGACTTTGTAAAAGTAGAAATTTATTTGAATTTTTGGATTTGGGTTATCATCCTCCCTCTGATGAATTTAAGCAAAAATCTTTATTAGACATTCCAACTGTATATTTTCCCTTAAAGGTTTGTTCTTGTAATAAATGTGGATTTAAGCAATTGAGTTATGTTGTGAATCCAAGTTATCTATATCAATATGACTATCCATATGAATCCTCGCTTACAAAAGCTGGTGAAAATCATTATCATGAATTTGCAAAATCAATAATTAATAGATTTGATCTAAAAAAAAAAGATTTAGTAATTGATATTGGTAGTAATACCGGTGTTCTCTTAGAAGGTTTTAAAAAATTTCAAATAAAAGTCCTCGGTGTAGACCCAGCAAAAAATATTTGTGATATTGCTAAATCAAGAGGAATTGAAACTTTTAATAGTTTTTTTGATAATAATTTTGTTAAATTTTTTAAAAAAAAAAAAACTAGAGCTAAAATTATAACAGGGACCAATGTCTTTGCACATATAGATAATTTGGATGATTTTTTTAAAAATATAAAAAAAATTTTAGATAAAAAAAAAGGAGTTTTAATTTTAGAATCACCACACTTTTTACATTTGGTAAGAGATTTAGAATTTGATACAATATATCATGAACACTTATCGTACATATTGATAAAACCTTTTATTCCTTTCTTAAAAAAATATAATTTTGAAATATTTGACGTTGTTAAAAAAGATATACATGGAGGTTCAATCAGAATATTTATTTCAACAAAAGGTGCTCAAAAAGTACAAGCAAGGGTCAATAAAATCTGTAAAGAGGAGAATAGAAACAAACTTTATTCTAATAAGGCTTTAATTAATTTTTCTCATCAAGTAAAAAAAAATAGATATCATCTAATATCATTTTTAAATAAACTAAAGATACAAAATAAAAAAATTGTAGCAATTAGTGCCCCAGCAAAAGGAATGACAATGCTTAATTATTCTAAAATTGACAAGGATTATTTAGATTTTGCTACTGATAAATCTTCATTAAAAATCAAAAAATATTTACCTGGTTCAAACATTAAAGTTTTAAAAGATAGCGATATATTGAAATATAAACCCGATTATGCTTTACTCCTTGCTTGGAATTTTTCTAAAGAAATCATTAAAAGAAATATAAAATTTTTGAAAATGGGAGGAAAATTTATTATTCCAATACCAAAAATAAAGATTATCACACTTAAAAACTTTAAATGAAAAAATATAAATTCAAAGTCGACTTCAAGGACAACAGGGGCATTATTGTGGATTTGTTGCAAAAAAATGTAAACTCATTTACTTACGTAACAATTAAAAAAGGTAAAGTTAGGGGTAATCATTATCATAAAAAAACAATTCAGTGGAATTTTGTTTTGAGTGGTAAAGTAAATCTTTTTTATAAAAAAAACGTTAAATCAAAAAATGTAAAAAAAATTCTATTAAAAAAAAACGATTTTGTGATGTGTGATAAACTTGAGCCTCATGCTTTCAAGTCTTTAACAGATTGTGAACTTTTGGTATTGACCAAAGGACCTCGTCAGGGAAAAGAGTATGAATCTGACACTTTTAGACTTATAAATTTTTTAGTTAAATAAAAACTTAAATTATAATGAATAAATTATTTAAATATTACGGTCATTATTATAATCTTCTTTATAAAGACAAAAATTATGCAAAAGAGTCAAAATATATTAAACACTTGATTGATCGTTTTAGTAAAAAAAAAAAAGAATTGTTGGAATTTGGCTCAGGTACTGGTGACCATGGAAGATACTTAGTAAAAAGTGGATTTAAGGTACATGGTATAGAGATCAGCCAAGAAATGATTAATCTGTCAAAAAAAATTAAAGGATTTTCTTGCCAACAAGGGGATATAACCAAAGTCAACATGAAAAAAACTTATGATTGTGTTTTATCATTATTTCATGTTGTAAATTATTTAAACACTAACAAAAAAATTAATGCAGTATTTTATAATGCAGCTAATCATTTAAATAAGGATGGCTTATTTATTTTTGATTTTTGGTACACACCCGCAGTAATTAAGCAAAAACCAGGAATAAGAATTAAGCGCTCAAAAAATAAAAAAGTTAAAATAACTCGGATTGCAGAACCAAAGATTTATCATGATCAAAGTAGAGTGGATGTTAAATATAACTTTTTTCTTCAAAATTTAAATAATGGTTTAATTAATTTTTTTGAGGAGGTTCACCCATTAAGACATTTTAATTTGATTGAATTAAAAGAAATAGGTAAAAAAAATAATTTTAAACTTGTAAACTCTGAAGAATTTATTACTGGTGCAAAATTAAGCGATCAAACATGGTCAGCTTGTGTAGTTTTTAAAAAGATTCAATAAAATTAATATTTTTTATTCACTTTTTAATATGCATTGTAGTTCTTTTTTTTATAATGTTAGAACGAAATACTAATTAAATTAAATATGAAAAATTTTATCCCAGTAAATGAACCCTTATTAGATGGAAATGAAAAAAAATATTTAAACGAATGTATTGATACTGGGTGGATTTCGTCTGAAGGCCCATTTGTAAAAAAATTTGAGGAAAAATTTGCATCTAGATTAGGTCGTAAACACGGAATAGCGGTAACCAATGGGACAGCAGCTCTTGATGCAGCACTTGAAGCACTTGAGATTAAAAAAGGAGATGAAGTTATTCTTCCAGCATTTACAATTATATCCTGTATTTTGCAGATAGTTAGATCTGGCGCAACTCCAGTGCTGGTCGACTCTGACCCTAAAACTTGGAATATTGATGTGAACCAAATTGAATCAAAAATTAACAAAAAAACTAAAGCAATTATAATTGTTCATATTTATGGTCTACCAGTGGATATGGATCCAGTATTAGAAATTTGTAAAAAATATGGTTTAAAATTAATCGAGGATACTGCGGAGCAAATTGGACAAACTTATAATGGAAGGCCTTGTGGATCGTTTGGTGAAATTAGTACTATGAGTTTTTATTCTAATAAGCATATTACAACAGGTGAAGGAGGAATGATATTTACAGACAATGATGACCTTGCAGAGAAATGTAAAAACTTACGTAATTTGTATTTTCAGGAAGGAAAAAGATTCATTCATGAAAGATTGGGATGGAATTTACGTATGACAAATATTCAAGCATCATTAGGTTTGGCCCAACTTGAAAGATTAGAAGAATTTATAAAAAAAAAAAGATGGATAGGTAACAAATATAACGAGCATTTAGGTAAAATTAATGGATTGCAATTACCATTATCTTGCACAAGTTATGCAGAAAATATATATTGGGTTTATGGTATAGTTTTACTCGACTCAATAAAAATAAATGCTGCTCAAATAATTAAAATATTAGCAGAAAACAATATTGGTAGTCGTCCCTTTTTTTTCCCAATGCATCAACAACCTGTTTTAAGGAGACTTGGAATTTTTAAAGATGAAAAATATCCTGTGGCGGAAAAACTTTATAATCGTGGATTTTATATTCCAAGTGGTCTAGCGATAACAGATGAACAAGTCCAAAGGGTAGTGCACTCATTAAAAAATATAATTGAAAATAATAAATGAAAAAATTTACATTAGGAGTTTTTTTTGATGCAGACATAACAAGTGGTGGTAATTTTCAAGAGTCTTTAAACAATATTTTACTTTGCAAAAATCTAATTTCTGAGGATATGGATGTAAAAATTATCACTAATTTGCCTGAAAATGTCAATTTTTTAAAAAAATTCAAAATAGATAGCCATTTATATTCCCCAACATTCCTAGAAAAACTATGGCTAAATTTAAGAACATCTTCAAATCTATCAATTTATAGACTCTTTAGATTATTTAAAAAAAAAAATAGTTTTGAGGCTTTCTTAGAAAATTTAAAAATAGACTTAATATATTTTTGTACCCAAAGTTTATTTGCAAGTCATATTGAAACTATAAACTATATTTTTACAGTTTTTGATTTAGCTCATAGAGACTATCCTGAATTTCCAGAAGTAAGAAACTTTAGAATTTTTGAACAAAGAGAAGAAGCTTTCCAAAAAAATATTAAAAGAGCAGTCGCTGTTTTAGTGGAGTCAAATATGGGTAGGGATAATTTAACTACAAAATATTCTATTTCACATAATAGGGTTTATGTTTTTCCCTTAAGTACAGGCACAACTTATTCAACTGAGCAAAATCAATTTTATAATCCTGATAAAAAAGTTATAGAAATTAAAAAAAAATATAATTTAAAAAATGATTATATATTCTATCCAGCTCAGTTTTGGTCGCATAAAAATCATATTTATATACTAAAGGCTCTTCAAATTTTAGAGGAAGAGGATAATATTGTCTTAAGCGCAATTTTTTCTGGTTCTGATAAAGGTAATTTGCCTTATATAAAAAAAATGACAAAAAATATGAATTTAGAAAATAGAGTTTTTTTTCCAGGCTTTGTTAATAACGAGGAACTACATTATTTATATTCACAATCAATAGCATTAATAATGCCTACTTATTTTGGACCAACAAATATTCCACCCTTAGAAGCTTTTAAGTATAACATTCCGGTTTTATATTCTGACCTTCCTGGTTTAAGAGAGCAAGTTGGGAGTGCTGCCTTATTATTAGACTTGGAGGATCCAAGAAGTCTGGTATTAAATATTAAAAAACTTTTAAGTTCAAATGATTTGAAGAATCATTTAATAACACAAGGTCAGCTAAATTTAAAAAAAATAACTTCTCAAAATGAGAAACTTAAAATTTTAAAAAAAATAATTGATAAATTCAAAGTTATTAGAGATTGTTGGGAATAAAATTTTTTCTTTAATTTACTTTAATTTTTTTTAAACTATTGTGATCCTTAATTTTATTTGTGATTAAATATTTAATTAAAAAAATTTTTAACTCGATTGGACTTGATATCCATCGTTATAATCCAACATCGGGTAGTACATTTGAGGTCTATCAATCAATAAAAATGGTTAGAACAAATGTTATATTAGATATTGGTGCTAATATTGGACAATTTGCTTCGCAAATAAGAAAAAAAGGATACAAAGGAAAGATTGTAAGTTTTGAGCCACTAAGTAGTGCTAGAGAAATACTATTGAGCAATTCTTTAAAAGATCAAAATTGGTTTATTCATGACAGAAGTGCAATTGGTGATAATAATGGAAATATTGAAATCAACATATCAAAAAATTCTGTATCTTCTTCTATATTGCCTCTATTAAGGTCCCATACTGATGCTGAAGAAACTTCAAAATATATTGGAAGTGAAAAAACCCCAATTGTCACCCTAGATTCTGTCAAACATTTATATTTAAATAAATTTTCAAATTGTTTCATAAAAATTGATACCCAAGGATATGAATGGCAGGTAATAGATGGCGCAATAAATACAATTAATGAGTCAAAGGGTATTCTTTGTGAGTTGTCATTGGTACCTTTGTACGAAGGGCAACACTTATGGAGAGATATAATCGAAAGATTCGAATCTATGGGTTTTATTTTATGGTCCTTTCAAAAAGCTTTCTCTAATAAACAAGATGGGCGTACTTTGCAAGTTGATGCAGTTTTTTTAAAAAAAAATTCAATTGATTAATTTAAATTTAGTATAGCAATAGCTAGAATTCAATTTATTCTATTACTGTAGAGCTTTAATGGATATAAATATAATTTAAATATGACAAATCCTTTTTTTAATAAATTTTTTCTCACAGAGCTTACCATGTTTGACCATTCCTCAGCTCAAGCAGATTATCCTAAAATTTCTATTGTCATGCCCAGTTATAATAAAGTTAATTTTATTGAGAAGAGTATTTTATCAGTTTTAAATCAAGGTTATCCGAGCATAGAATTAATTATTATAGATGGTGGCTCCACAGATGGCACATTAGATATTATACGTAAGTACGAAAAATTTATTTCTTTTTGGGTAAGTGAAAAAGATAAAGGCCAAAGCGATGCTTTGAATAAAGGTTTTAAAAAATGTACAGGCTCAATTTATGGTTTTTTAAATTCCGATGATATTTATTTACCTGGAGCATTTAAATGTTGCACTAAAGCATTAAGTCAAAATTCTGATAAGAAAATTGTATTTGGAGATTGGCTTTCCATAGATAATAAAGATAACTTAATTGATTACAATCATGCGTTTGATTTTAATCTTAATCACTTTAAATACGAGGGTTTCCATTTAAATGCCCAATCAATGTTTTGGAGATCAGATATTCATAAAAAATTTTCTGGTTTTGACATTAATCTTAACTTTACTATGGATTATCAGTTAATCTTAGAATTTGGAATTATCGCAGGGCAAAACACTTTTTTTCGTGTTTCTGAGGTTCTTGGAGCTTTTCGAAGATACGATGGACAAAAAACTACTGATAATATGACTTTGAACGTAATCAATGAGCATATTTTGATGTCTAATAAGTATAATTATAGAGATAAGTATAATTTAATTGGTTCATTTAAGAGACTGCTTTATCGTGCAAGACGAGCGTGGTGGTATAAAAAACGTGGTGGAATACTAAATTTAATTAATCGTTTAAAAAAGTTTTATGCCAATAAAGTATAGTTCAAATTTTTATAATAGATTTTATACCCATGAATATTTTCTTTTATTATTATTTTTATTAAGACTGTTTCCAATAACAGCAGATTTTAGTTACGTAATTTTAGGAGTATATGCTTGTTACGGAAATCGTAATATTATTCATGCTTTATTTATTTTGTGGTTATTTAGTATGATTAATTATGAAATAATACCCACAGCGAATTATTTTTACATTAGCAAATATTTTGTAATATTTTTTTGTTTTTTTTCAATTTTACTAAGGACTAGTTTAAAAAAGCTTGATCATTTTAACTTATTTACAATCATATTAGTTATCTTTTTTTTATTTCATTCAATTTTTATAAGTCAAATACCCATGATATCCTTCCTAAAAGTATTAAATTGGATGATAGTAATAATTACTCTTAGTTTTTCTTTTAAAAATTTGTCATTTGAAGAATTTGAACTGACTAAAAAATTACTGATTGACACATTATTTAAAATTGTTTTATTAAGTTTTCCTTTTTTACTTTTTTCAGATATTGGATATTCAAGAAATGATTTTGCTTTTCATGGTGTATTTAATCATCCCCAAGCGTTTGGGTTAACTATGGCTATAACAGCATCTTTATTACTTGAAAAATTATTTTTTAATGAAATGTCAAAAATTGAATTTTTTGTGAAATTTTTACTTTCCTCCTCATTAATTTATCTTTCTATGAGCAGAACTGCAGGTTTAGCCTTAATATTTGGATTATTTGTTTTTTTGTTCTTAATTTTACTTAATATTAATTATAAAAAAATAGTGATGAGAGCAATTACTTTTAAAATAGCAATTTTATCTTTTTTACTTCTTGCTATCATGATCTTACAATTCAGCTCAACTATTACAGACTTTTTTAATATATACTTATCTAAACAAGGTCGTATTGTTGTTGAAAATTTATACAATGCTTATGAAATTTCTCGTGGATTACTTTATCAGCCAATGATTGATAATATCATTAAAAATCCAATTCTAGGTATTGGTTTTGGTATAGCTTCAGATCTAAGTGCAATGAAGATAGATTATTTTTTAGGAGTTCCCGTTTCAGCTGCTATTGAAAAGGGGATACTGCCTTTAGCTGTTATTGAAGAAGTTGGGATTTTTGGATTTATAATTTTTATTTTATGGATTTATCTAATAATAAAAACAGTTTTGATAAAGAATTTTTATTCATCAATAGTTTTATTTACTCTATTATTTTTAAATTTTGGTGAAGCGGGATTATTTTCTCCAGGCGGATTTGGGATGTTATATTTATTAATATTAATACTTACAATATATAATCCAAAGAAACCAAAAAATAATTAACTTAAAATCTAGAGATTAAATGATAGATAATAAAAAATCAGTTTGGTTTTGGCAAAACATGATTACTCCACACATGAGTTCTTTAGCAAAAGCCTTGGCAGACAGAGGCTTTAATGTTGTTTATATAGCTAATGAGATTTTATCTACAGAGAGAAAAAAGCAAGGATGGGAAGTTCAAAATCTGGGTAACGTTAAACTTAAATTTGCTAAAAATAAATATACTGCAATTCAATATGCAGAAAAAGCGCCTAAAAATTCTATTCATTTATGCCAAGGTCTTAGAGGCAATGGTTTAATTTCAAATGCTCAAAAAATAATTCGAAAAAGAGGTCTTAAACATTGGGTTATGTTGGAGTCAATAGATGACAAAGGGTGCCTTGGTCTAATAAAAATAATATTTTATAAACTAATAATTTTTTATTGGAGAGATCAAATCTCTGGAGTTTTGGCAATTGGAAAAAATTCTGTAAAATGGTTTATAAATCAAGGTTTTTATGAAAAAAAAATTTATCCATTTGCATATTTTTTGCAAGCTCCAAAAAAAATAAAACAAATTAAATCTAAAACAAATATAAAAAACAAACGACCTTTTAGGTTTATTTATATTGGAAGCTTAATAAATTTAAAAAGAGTAGATCTTTTAATCAAATCAATAGGCAAATTAAAAAAAAAAGAATTAGAGCTTTGGGTTGTTGGAACTGGTCCAGAAGAAAGGCACCTTAAAAATTTAGCTAAATTAACATTACCTGAAAAAGTTCATTGGTATGGTGTAAAACCAATGAGTGAAATACTCTATTTAATAAGTCAAGTTGATTGTTTGGTTTTACCAAGCAGATATGATGGTTGGGGCGCTGTAGTTTCGGAGGCTTTAATGGTTGGGACACCTGCAATTTGTAGCAATAATTGTGGATCTTCAATTATTGTAGAAGCAAGCGGTGTTGGAAGTATCTTTTTATCAAATGACCAAAAAGATTTAACTAAAAAATTAAATTTACAATTAAAAAAAGGTAAAATTAACCTTAAAGACAGAAAAAAAACACAAAAATGGGCCAAATGTTTGACATCTAGTTCTGGCGCTAAATATTTAGAAAAAATTTTAGAATTAAAAAATAAAAATGCTAATAAAATAATTAAGGCACCTTGGAATAAAAAATAATTAATATTTCTATGAAAATAAAAAACCAATATTCAACAGTAAAGAAAAAAAAGATACTATGCCTTGTTGAAAATTATTTACCAGGATATAAATTTGGCGGACCTGTTCGCTCTATTGCAAATTTTGTTGAGAATCTTGGTGACGAATATGATATTTATGTTGTTTGTCTTATTGAAGAATTTTTATTATATAAAGATATTTCATTTAATAAGTGGAATAAAATTGGAAAAGCTAAAGTTTATTATATCCCCAATAAGTTTTTAAAATTTTTTAATATTTTTCGATTATTGCGTGACACTAAATATGATGTTATATATTTAAATAGTTTTTTTTCTATTACATTTACTATTTTTCCTTTATTTATTAGAAAGCTACAACTAATCAAATTAACACCTTGTGTCATAGCACCAAGAGGAGAACTTGCAAAAAATGCACTAAAAATAAAAAAAACTAAAAAGTCTATATACAAATTTTTTTCAAAAATAATTAGATTGTATCAAAATCTTTTTTGGCAAGCTTCTAGCGAATTAGAAGCTAATGATATAAAAAGAGAGCTTAAAAATTTTGCAAAAAGTATTTATATCGCGCCCGATTTAATTTCAACTGATTGGACTATCAACAATAACATCGCAAGACAAAAAAATGGTAACTTTAAATTAATTTTTTTATCAAGAATTTCACCAATGAAAAACTTAGATTTTTTACTATCTGTTTTGAGTGGAATTTCTTCTCCTCTCGAATTAAGTATTATTGGACCAAAAGAGGATTTATTATACTGGAAACATTGTAACAAGCTATTAAAAAAATTACCCACAAATATAAAGATAAATATTAGTGATGGTGTTTTACCTGAACAGGTTTATAATAAGTTTAACGAACATGATCTTTTTGTATTCCCGACAAGAGGTGAAAATTTTGGTCATGTTGTTATAGAGTCGCTATCTTCAGGAACACCAGTTTTGATAAGTGACAAAACATCTTGGAAGGAAGATCCATCATTTGCAATACAAGTACTTCCTTTAGATAAATATAAATGGCTCACAGCTATCAGAGAATGGGTAAAACTTTCTGAGGATAAACTCTTAGCTCGTAAAAAAGCAGCCATAATACTTGCAAATTACATAAAACTGCAGAATAAAGATTTTATTTTAAAAAATAAGAAATTTTTTGATAACATTCTCAATGTTTAATCAAGCATAAATATGAATTATAAATAATCTTACTTATATTAACCTATCTATGATATTTGAATGTTTGTAAACTAATTAAGTATATAAAAATGTATATTTTGGGATTAAATGCATTTCATGGTGACGCATCTGCTTGTCTTATAAAAGACGGTACTTTAATAGCTGCAGCTGAAGAAGAGCGGTTTAGAAGAATCAAACATTGGGCAGGTTTTCCTTCAGAAGCAATTCAATGGTGTTTATCTGAGGGTAAAATTAAGATAGAGGATTTGGACATAGTTGCCATAAATCAAGATATAAAAGCAAATTTAATAAAAAAATTTTTTTTCACATTAAGCAAAAGACCTAGTTTAAGTATTTTGTATGATCGAATCAGAAATAAACAGAAACGTTTAAGTATTAAACATTACTTAGCTAATTCTTTTCCAAATTCGAACTTTATGGGTTCAATCGAGACTATAGAACATCACACTGCTCACTTATCATCTGCATTTCATGTTTCCCCGTTTAAAGAAGCGGTAGTGTTATCTATAGATGGATTTGGAGATTTTGCTAGTTCAGCCTGGGGGGTAGGAAGAGATATAGAAATAAAATTGGACGAACGAGTCTATTTTCCTCATTCTTTGGGGATTTTCTATCAAGCGCTTACACAATTCATAGGATTTAATAATTATGGTGATGAATATAAAGTAATGGGTTTGGCGCCTTATGGCAAACCTCTCTACATGAGTCAAATGCATAAAATCTTAAAATTAAAAAATGATGGAAGTTTTGAATTAGAATTAGATTATTTTCGTCACCATCGTGAAAAAATAGAATATACTTGGGAACAAGGATCACCTTATGTAGGTAAGTTATTTTCTAATAAATTAGAGAAACTTTTAGGACCTGCTAGATTAAAGAATGAACCTTTATCTGAAACACATAAAAATATTGCCTGTTCTGTACAAGCAATTTATGAAGAAGCATTATTTAATCTTTTAAATAAACTATATTCAAAATATAAAATAGATAATTTATCAATTGCAGGAGGATGTGGAATGAATTCTGTTGCGAACGGAAAAATATTATTAAAAACACCGTTTAAGAAAATTTATGTCCAATCTGCAGCTGGAGATGCTGGAGGTGCTATAGGTGCAGCTATGATGAGTTGGCATAAAAAAGGTGGGCAAAAGGCAAAAAAAAGAATAGACCCACATGACCATGCTTATTGGGGACCGTCTTTTGATGAAAAATATGTTTCTGACTTAATAAAGTTTCAAACTAATAATATTAAAGCTGAGAAATGTGAAGTTACTTTCAGTACTGATATAAATTCCATTTCAAAAGATATAGCTTACGAAATTTCTCAAGGAAAAATTATTGGATGGTTTCAAGGTAGAATGGAATGGGGTCCACGAGCATTAGGAAATAGAAGTATAATATGTGATCCACGAAGACATGATGCTAAAGAAATACTCAATTTGAAAATAAAACGTCGAGAATCATTCAGACCATTTGCCCCATCTATTCTCTCTGAAATGACAGGAGAGTGGTTTGAACAAAAAGATGATGTACCTTTTATGGCCCAGGTTTATCAAGTTTTAGAAAAAAAAAGATCAATAATTCCATCTGTAACTCATATAGATGGATCTGGACGTCTTCAGACTGTGTATAAAAAAACTAATCCGATTTATTATGCTCTAATAGAAGAATTTTATAACTTAACGGGTGTACCAATTGTTTTAAATACTTCTTTTAATGAAAACGAACCAGTGGTTTGTAAGCCAGAAGAAGCACTTAAAACTTTTTTAAGAACTAAAATGGATATACTTGTTATGGGTAAGTGTATAATTAAAAGAAAAAATTGACAAAATTAAATCATTATAAATTTAGTTTTAGTTAATATGAAAATAAATAAATTTAATAAAATAAATTATTCAGTATTTATTGGTATTTTTTTGGGTTTTTTAATTTTTTATTTAGTAACAAACAATCAAAAATCAAAAATTAATTTTGAGGACTTAGCTTTAGGTCCAAATAACGAAAAAGTTATTAGTAAGCTAGAAGGTAATAATATTCACTGCCATGATTTGAGAGATCTTAGTCATTGTAAAGATGATTACAAAAATATAAATGAAGATATTCCAGTTATAATGTGGCTAGGAAATTCACAGCTTCATGCAATAAATCAGTATAAAAAAGGTGACAGAACTGCAAGTTATAAATTACATGGAAAATTAAAAGAACTTAATAAATATGTTTTGACATTCTCTCAACCTAATGCAAATTTGCAGGAACATTATCTATTATTTGCGCACTTAATAAATAAATTTCCAATAGAAGTTTTAATATTACCGGTATTATTTGATGATACTAGAGAGGATCTTGTGAGAGAAACTATTGCTTTAGCCATTAATGATACGAGCACCAAAAAAAAAATAAAATACTCCACTACAGGAAAAAATTTAATATCTCAATATTATAAAAATAAAGATGCTGTTTCAGGTGTTCATGAAAACAATAAAACACCACAAGATAAGTTAGAAAATTATATAGATAAAAAATTCTCTATTTTTTGGCCTTCCTGGAGAGAAAGAGAAAATTTAAAAAGCCAAATTTTTAATAAATTATATAAATTGAGAAACTTTGTATTTAGAATAAGCGCCAGCTCAACTAGAAAAATAATTAAAGGTCCATACATAAAAAATCAAGATGCTTATTTAGATATTTTGAAATTAGCAAATGAATACAAAATAGAAGTGCTAGTCTATATTCCCCCATTGAGAAATGATGTAAAAATTCCTTATGATAAAGATGAATACGAAAATTTTAAAAAAAGAGTTAAAATTATTGCGGATAATCACAATGTTAATTTTATTTCATTAGAAGATATAGTTCCAGCTGAGTTGTGGGGTTTTAATTATTCTACAAATTTAAAAAAAAATAATGAAATAGATTTTATGCATTTCCAGTATGGCGGCCATCAATTATTAGCTGATGCTGTATACAATGAATTGCTAAAAATGATAAATAAATGATTTCAGAATGATTTTTAATTCAGTCACATATTTACTTTTATTATTTTTAGTTGTCTTATTTTATTGGATATTACCAAATAAATTTCGTTTAATTTTAATTTTTTCTTCTAGTTTGATATTTTATTCATTTTGGAAAATTTTGTTTACTCCAATTTTGCTTATTTCAGTTATTGTAAATTGGAAAGTAGGCAATTTAATTTACCATATTGCTGAAAAAAAACGTACTTCTTTATTAATTTTAAGTCTATTTTTTAATTTGGGTTTATTATTTTTTTTTAAATATTTTATATTTTTTTCATCCAATACAATAGGACTTGCTAATTATATTGGGTTAAAAATTGATCCATTTGTTTTAAAAATAATTCTTCCATTGGGTATAAGTTTTTTTACCTTTCAAGCTATTAGTTATGTTGTGGATATTTATAGAGGTTTTATTAAACCTGAAAAAAATTTTACATTATTTGCTTGTTACATAACTTTTTTTCCACAGTTGATTGCAGGTCCAATTTTGCGTGCGTCTGAAGTAATACCACAATTTAAAAATAAGCCGTTATTTTTATTAAATCATATATTAGTTGGTATGAGATTTATCTTGTATGGTTTTTTTTTAAAAGTTGTTTTTGCAGATACCTTATCAATTCTAGTTGACTCAGGTTTTAACATGAATTTGAAAAATTTATCAGCAATTGATGTTTGGACATTAGCGTTTTTATTTGGATTCCAAATTTATTTTGATTTTAGTGCTTATTCATATATTGCATTAGGAAGTGCGAGAATGATGGGTATAATTTTTCCTAATAATTTTAATTTTCCGTACATTTCTTCATCGCCAAGAGAATTTTGGCAAAGATGGCATATTTCATTATCTAGCTGGATACGTGACTATATTTATTTACCTTTAAATAATGCAACAGTAGAAAACAAATCAAAAGAAGGTTTTAAAAAAATTTTCAAAATTACCGGAACAACAAAGTCCTTATTTATAACTTGGGGAATAATGGGTTTTTGGCATGGAGCAAATTGGACATTTTTATTATGGGGTTTATATCACGCAATTTTAATTAGCGCTTATAGACTTATTGAACCAAAGTTGAGAAATTTTAGTAATATTTTTAAATTAATAATGGGAATTTCGATAACATTGCCATTGATAATGTTATCTTGGATACCTTTTCGATCATCCTCTTTATCAGAAACTTTTGGGATGTGGTCAAAGATATTTTATTTATCTGATTATACCTGGATGGGAATGAGAGAGAATACATATATAATAACTTTTTTAATATTAATAGGTATTTTCATTATTTATATTTTTAAAGAAAGAATTTTACCAAATATTAAATCTTTCGAGTTTATTATTGTTTTATTTGATATTATAATAATTTCTGTAATAACTTACCTAGTAATAGTTTTTTTTGGGTCAGTAAATCAATTTATATACTTTCAGTTTTAAATGAAAATTTCCATAATTACTGTTTGTTATAATGCTGAAAAATTTATAGAAAACTGCATCAATTCAGTATTAAGCCAAACATATAAAAATATTGAATTTATTTTAATAGATGGGGCTAGTAGAGATAATACATTAAGTATTATAAAAAAATATAATAAGTACATTACTAAATTAATTAGTGAACCTGATGCTGGTATTTATGACGCAATGAATAAGGGAATTCAAATTTCTACAGGTGAAATAATTGGATTTTTAAATTCAGACGATTTTTATTCTAATCATGAAGTTCTATTAAAAGTAGCTTTGGAATTTAAAAAAAATGAAAAGCTAAAAGCATGTTACGCAGACTTAGTATATGTTAAACAAAAGAAAGAAGAACAAGTAATACGTTTTTGGAAATCAGGTAATTTTCATTACGGGTCGTTTTCAAATGGATGGTCGCCACCTCATCCAACTTTTTTTGTTCATAGATCTGTATATGAAAAATATGGAAATTTTGATCTCAACTATAGAATTTCCTCTGATGTAGAATTGATGATGAGATTTTTGGATGTGAATAAAATAAATGTTAAATATATTCCTGAAATTTGGGTTAAAATGAGAATGGGTGGTTTATCTAATAACAAGTTTAAAAATATTTTTAAGCAAAATTTTGAAGTACTTACTGCTTTGCGTAGACATGGATTAAAATCAAATCTTGTTGTATTTTTTTACAAAAAATTTTTATCACGTTTCAAGCAATTTATTTTTAAATCAAAAAATTATTTATAATTTATTATCTTATAAAAATTTTAATCTTAAATTATGATAAACAACGAAAATACATAAAAATAAAAAAAGTGAGACCACGGGGCTAATATAGTGAAATGCAATATAACCGATTAAAAACATTATAATATTTGACAAACTTATAGAAAAATCACTAAGTAAAATTGAATTATTTTTTTTCAATAGCAAATAGTGCAAATGATCCTGTCCTGCTTTAAACAATTTTTTATTTTTTTTAAGTCTAATTAAATTTATAGATAAAAACTCATACACAAATATTGAAACTGACCACGCCAGTAAAATTGGATGAACTAAACCAGATATTGCTAAATAGATTAATATAAATGAGATAATAAAACCGATTAATAAACTACCACTATCACCCAAAAATAATTTGGGAAGTTTTAAAATAGAAAAATTAAACAAAATAAATATAAACATTGGAATTATAATAGTTAATAAAAATAATCTTATATTTTCGTTCTGAGATAAGAAAAATAGAATTATTATTACAGAAATTGTAGTAAAACTTAATAATCCATCTAATCCATCAAAGTAATTGAAAGAGTTAATTAAATATAAAACACATATCAGAGTGAAAGGTATTGAAAATGTTCCTAAATTTAAAATAAAATAATCATAATTACCAAGTTGAGTTAGGTACATTTTCTCAAAAACTATAAGATAAAATATAGGAATAACTTGTAAGCTTAACTTACCCCCAGCATTTAAATTGTAAATATCATCAATAAATCCAATAAGTGCAATTAGAAAACCTATGGTTAAAATCATATTATAATTTGAATTCATTACATCGAAGAATTCAAGTGAACTTAAAAAAATTATACTTAGAGCTACCCCCCCTGTAAGTGCTGTAGGCTTAATATGAATTTTTCTTTTACTTGGTTTATCTACTAAATTGAATTTATAAGATATTTTTGCTGATAAAAAAAATAAGAGAAAGCTTATAAGTATGTATAAAATAATATTTTGTATCATGTTTAATTTTCAATATATTATTAACAGACATTATTAAAATTATTCAGATATACAATTTAAATATACACATTTATATAGAAACAAATAAAGGGATAATTAATATTATTTTATCACTCATTAATTTATCTTAATATGTTAAGATAAATTATCTGAAATAAATTGAAAAAATATGAGATTAAAAACTCAAAAAGAAATAATTTTTTTTTATAATATTCCAATTATTTTATTTTCATTAATTCCTTTATTTTTAATCACTGGACCTTTTTTAAGTGATTTGGCTGTTTCATTGATATCTGTGATTTTTTTAATTTACTGTATAAAAGAAAATAATTTTATATTTTTTAAAAATAAATATTTTTATTTTTTTCTAATTTTTTGGTTATATCTTATATTAAATAGTTTATTTAATAATTTAAATTTTGATTCATTAAAAATTTCTATTTTTTATTTTAGATACGCTGTCTTTGTAGTTGCTATACTTAGCTTAATAAAATTTGATGACAAATTTTTAAAATATTTTTATTATAGTATATTATTTTGCTTTATAATTTTGATATTTGATGGATTTTATCAATATTTCAATGGAGAAAATATAATTGGTTTTAAATCGCCAAATAGCTACAGAGTTTCAAGTTTTTTTCACAATGATATGGTGCTAGGTAGTTACCTAAGCAGATTGTGGCCAATTTTTTTTGGTTTATCACTTATTTATCTAAAAAAACAAAATAAATTTTACATGTTAGTAATTTTCATTCTCTCTGAGGTTTTAATTTTCTTAAGTGGAGATAGAACAGCTTTTTTTTTCTTAAATTTGTCAGGAATATTTGTAATAATTTTTTCAGAACGTTTATTAAGGTTAAGATTTTACATTTTAATATCAAGTATATTTTTGATTATAGTAATTAGTTATTTTAATCCAATCGCCAAACAAAGGTTTATAGATCAAACTTTAGCACAAATGAATTTAGTAAATTTAAAAAAAAGTGACGAAAAAATTAATATTTTTTCTGAGCAACATAATCAACATTATGTCGCTGCATATAAAATTTTTATAGATAATAAAACTTTTGGAGTTGGTGTTAAAAATTTTAGAAATTTTTGTAATGAAGAAAAATATAAAACTGAATTTTCATGTTCAACGCACCCTCATAATTATTATCTTCAAATTTTATCTGAAATTGGAATTTTAGGTTTTGGTTTTTTAATAATTGTTTTATTTTTTTTTTGTAAATACCTTACCAAACATCTGATTTTTAAATTTAATAAAAAGTACTACTTTTCAGATTTTGAAATTTGCATTTTATCTGGCATCTTGATATATTTGTGGCCCTTAGCGCCTACAGGAAATGTCTTTAATAATTGGCTTAATATTATTCTAATATTAAATATACCTCTTCTGATTTCTAGCAGGAATTTATCAAAGTAATAAATAAAATTTTAATAGGTTTAATTACGTATTTTTGTTTTATTAATTCAAATTTATTGCTTTACGATAGTTGATTAAATAAGTATAAGACTTTGCCTGGTGATTATTGCGAAAGTGTAATACCCGATCCCATTCCGAACTCGGCAGTCAAAACTTTCTGCGCCAATGGTACTTTGTCTTAAGACATGGAAGAGTAGGACATTGCCAGGCTATAAACTTCATGAAAAATATAATAATAGTTACTGGTGGAGCTGGTTTTGTTGGCTCTAATTTAATTGAGTATCTTCTAAAAAAAACTAAAAAGCATATCATTAGTTTAGATAATTATTCTAGTGGTACAAAGAAAAATCACTTTAAAAACAAGCGAGTGAAATATATAGATACACACTCTTCCAAAATAAATAAAATTTTATATAAATACAAAAAGAAAATTCATTCATTATTTCATTTTGGTGAGTTTGCGCGAATTTTTCAAAGTTTCGATAATTTTGATAAGTGTTTTAAATCTAATTCTCTTGGTACTCAGGCTGTGTTTAAGTTTTGTTTAGAAAACAAAATTAAATTGGTTTATTCAGCAACATCTGCAAGTTTGGGAAATAAAGGACAAGACAAAAATTTATCACCATATGCATTTACAAAATCAAAAAATTTGGAATTATTGGAAAATTTGAAAACGTGGTTTAACTTTAAATTTGAAGTAATTTATTTTTTTAATGTTTATGGGCCTCGACATATTCAAA